>Ga0214542_1007299_pt1 | contig 19310 bp, 12 predicted proteins | sample CNSS1metaG_FD_160096 | JGI IMG/M metagenome (GOLD analysis project Ga0214542, IMG submission 160096) | Root nodule microbial communities from cowpea collected in UCLA plant growth center, Los Angeles, California, USA - CNSS1 | ecosystem: Host-associated > Plants > Roots > Nodule | place: USA...
TTTAAAAAAAAAAAAAAAAAAAAAATATATTTTATATATATATATATATATATATATATATATATAATCTATCGATTATTATAATTCATATATGAATGAAATATATCCCAACAGAATTAGCAGCTAAAAAAAAGATTGAGAAACATAAAGCAGTAAATGAAAAAAAAAAAAAGTTATTCCATAGGGGCAAGGTTTGCATGTTCGCTGCTGCTCTTTTCACTGTTCACGATCACACTTTGTTAGTTTTTGCCACCGAATAATGAATGTCACTGTTGGAATTTGTTGTGTTGACGCTTCACAAATCACAGCTCATATAAATACGCAGTATATGAATACATACATATGTATATAAATAAATAAATAAATATTATTAATTGAATAATAATAATAATAATAATAGACACATATGCACAACCATAAGTTTTGGGTCGTGTGTGTCGTATTGGTGGAAGAATGCTTGTTACCTACTCCTTTTTAAGTTCCCAAATAACCCAAAACCAAACCAAACCAAAGCAAAGGTATCAGAATAAGGTGTTGCAATGGAGCGCCACAAATGCAAGCTCTGTTCCAGAACATTCGCCAATGGCAGAGCCCTCGGTGGCCACATGAAGGCTCACTTAGCCACCCTACCTCTTCCCCCCAAACCAGAACCTCTTCCTCACTCTCTCAACACTTTATCTTCCAATTCATCTTCACAACATGATAATGAAGAACAAGAACAAGACAAGGCTCTCGTCAACTACGCCTTGCGAGAGAATCCCAAGAAATGTTTCAGGCTCGCAGATCCCGAGTTCGACTCCGGCGCCGTCGTGCAAGACAGGGAGAGCGAGACCGAGTCAAAGAACCCAACCCGCCGACGATCCAAGCGCCCACGCAGGCCCGCCAATTCCCAGCCCAAGGCCCGGCCCAAACTCAGTTTCATGGAGTCACCTGAGCCCGTCAGCTCCGTCTCCGACACTTCCCCCGAGGAGGACGTCGCCATGTGCCTCATGATGCTGTCCAGAGACCGTTGGAGCAAGAACACCAACGGCGCTGTCGAAGAAGAGAGATCAGTGGAAGAGATCAAGTTCAGAAGAGTCCGCCAGAAGCACCAGTGCCAGAGTTGCGAGAAGACGTTTCGATCTTCACGCGCATTGGGCAGTCACCGAAGCATTTGCGAAGGGTCGGGTAACGATAGTAAAATCTTCGAATGCCCCTTTTGTTCTAAGGTTTTTGGGTCTGGTCAAGCACTGGGTGGCCACAAGAGATCTCACATGGTACCTTCTTCCTCCTCCACCGCCAACGATTCCACCACCCGCTTCAAAGACAGCTTCATAGATCTCAACTTCCCCGCTCCACCCGAAGAAGACGAACTCAGCGTTGTTTCTGATGCCCAATTCGATGACTAATTCATTCATTACATGGGTAAAGTAAAGTAAAGTAAAGTCTTCTCTTTTCTGATATTGTTTTCATTTTTTTATAGTAGGTAAGAATTAATATTCCATTGGGTTCATTGTTGGATCAAATGCTTTTGATGGTACAATGATAGCTTATAATTTATGTTTTCACCAACTGTCTGTTGTGCCTAACTCTGGAGTTATACATGCTACTGAATTTTGCTTACTAACCATTCAAAATTTCATCATCATCATCATCATCAACTAACATAGTCTTAGCATTGCTCAAGATGATGATGATGAGTTGCTAATGCTAAGCATATGTAGTTAGTTGCAAGTTGCTAAAGAAACCCAGTTGTGAGTGTTTTTGGGGATTTGGTTCATTGGTTGTGGACCAACAACTTTGGGGTTTGAAAGTACTAAAGTGGCCAATTCCATTTTTGTGCTCTGGTTCTGTTTCACCAGGTCTCTCACCTGTCCTTCCACTTTCGATAAAAATAATATAAATCATTTGGTTTTCATCGTCATTGTATTTTGTTTAAATCGTGTGAAGGGTGAAGAGGAGTTAAATGACGGCAATGTAAACGCTGCAATTTCTTTCCTTTACGCGAATCTGGAGTTAGTTCCGTGATGACCGGGAGGATATATTGGGGGAAAACTCTTGTTTTTTTTTTTTTTTTTTTTTTTCTTTGTTGGAGATAATATGTATATTTTTGTTTTATTATGGAAGACTTATCTTTGTTGTTAACAAAACGAAGAATCCGGAGTACAGAGGGGTGCCCCGCAGTGTACTGTTCTTATCAAAGAAATAGTCAGATTAACAAAACAAAAGAGAATCATGTATTTACAGTAACTGTTAACAAAATTTCACAAGTTAGAAAACTTTCTTTCTGGGTTATTTTTTATCTATATATTTAGATTTTAAAAAATGGTATTCAAAAGATTGAATTCAGTTTGTGTTAGATGAAGAACGTGTTGGTGTATATTTTTACTTTATGACAGTAATGACAGTTGAAATGGAATAAAAACAAATAAAAAAGAAGCGGTGGCTTTTGTTGATCATGTGATCTTGCTTCATAAAAACTTAACCAGAATAGTGACAGTGTTATTTGTTATTTTGAGTGAGAAGTGGCAATGGTTTGTTACAGATGGAAAGTGTTGTCATTTTTGAATGAGCTTTGAAGTTGAATTAGTGACAGATTGAAAGAGTGTGTAATTTGCCATTATAAAACATCAAAAGGAAATCGACAAATTTTCCGTTACAAAATTGTCCTATATTCCCATTATATCTCTTACAAAATGCTTATGGCCAAATCATTCCATGTTAAGAAAGATGCTTTTTCAGGATGACTTTTAATATTTAAAATTGTATTTAAGATAAAAAGTATTTTATTTTTATTGTTCCCAGTTTATATATCAAGATAAACCACACAGTTTTTAACTTATACTAATATGAGTCATTGAAAAGCTAGTAAGATTAAGTGTAAAATATTTCTTTTATAAAATAAACTTTTTTTACAACCTCACTAGTCAAACTACAACAATCGATTAAGTTAAAACAGGATGATTTGTTTGTGTTATTTTTAATTTTTTTTAATAAAATAAACAAATTTTATTCTTTATATGTTTGTCCAATCTACACATCTTAAAAATAAGTATTTTTTACCTTTTTAATGAATAAAATTCTATCTATTTTTTAAAATAATTTGTTATTTAAAAAATATTTATTTAAGAAATAATTAATTAAAGTTTGACCAATTTAACCCATAATCCTATGCTGTGCTAGTACTTCCATGCAGTATACAGTAAAAGAAAATTTGTTCACAAAGTTATAATATGTATTTAAATGTAATTTTGAATTTTATTATTAAATCTTACATGAATAAGTAATTAATAATACTATTTCTGAAAAAAAGAAAATCCTATTAACAATCTGATATCATATTGACCGAGTTTGTACTATTTTAAGTTTTTTTTTTTTTTAAAGTTTAAGTTTTTTTTTATGTATTTATCTTATATGTTTCTTTTTAAAATAATAATAATTTTTTATTTTAATATATTATAATTCTCTTTTTTTAAATAAGTTATTACTTTAAAAAAATCAGATTTATTTTAAAAATTTAGAGATGAAAGGTGCAATTGCAATTTATAAAGAATAGAATTGTACATTCAAGACCGAATTTGACTTTCTACAGTTAAATAATACTTTTAGAGGATAAAATATATTGGTAGTGTTAATTGAATAAAAGTACGGGCATAAACTAGGATAGAATAAAATATATTGTTAATAAAGATTACATTTAATTACAATTACAGAATTTAATTATTATTATTATTGTTAATTCTCACCAGCTATTATGTGGGCGTTAAATCCAAAATTGAGTTTCAAACATTTAATTTACATCTTGTCTTGTATTATATTAATATTGATTTAATGTCATAATTAAGAGATTGAATTATTTATTGTTGAAATTAAATTATTTAATTTTGATAAATATATATATTTTTTTATATATATATATATATATATATATATATATATATATATATATATAAATTTTATTTTGAATGTCTTTTGTGTCATACTTTTTATGTTTCTATCTGTTTGTATCCGCTGTTGCAATATCATCACTTTTGTGAGTACGTCTGTCGTAATGTGGCAATTCATTTGCACTAGTTCATACTTTTGTTTAGGATAATTTAATTATTTAGTTTTTTCTTTACAGCACCTAATTTATGTTAATGTTTTGGATAACTATCACTTTACCTTTTCACAATATCAAGGACAAAATGTCTATAACTTCACGATTTCATTTACAACTATATAATATGAATGTTACATTTTAAGTAGAACATTCATAAATATAGATTATGTTGTTAACTTGAACCTAAGTGCTTACAGAACATTTATATATATAATAATGCATATAATTAATTTGAATTTTATTTATATTAGGTTAAACTTTTCTTTCTATAATATTTATTTTAGTTTTAAATAAATAAAATAAATACACTGCACTTTAATATAAAAAAAGCCATCATTTTAAAAATAACTTTATAATGAACTATGGTTTTATTGAGTTTATAAAATGTTTTTTTTTAATAATTACCTTACTAAAACTAATATTTGAAATTTAAAATATGCTTAGGAATTTATAAATATTACGGTAGGAATTTATAAATATTACGGTGTACTCAATTTTTCTTCGAATTTATGTCAGATACGAGGTTTGTTTTTTTTTTTTTCAGGTCTAACTCACAGTGATGTCCTTATCTTTCTAAAAGAGTGTTGTGACAATTTCAGTTAGCACGTGTAGGAGGTTCCTCAGTTGTTGTCTGACCATTATTGCAACACATCAAGATCTGTGATGATAAGATTTTTCTTTGAACAAAGCATATTGTGTTTTAGGGTTCTTCTTAATTCTGTGGTAGATTGTTTACTTAAATAGGCTTTGTAGCTCTCACATGCATACATTACTTGTCTCCTTACCTTATAGGGAGATTCTTCACTATTGTAAATACTGATATTAGTAAGGAAAAAAGAATAATTACAAACTAAGGTGGTTGTTAATAGGACTGTAAATTAAGTATATACAAAGTAAATAAATCTCAATTATCAGTATATACAAACATGGGCTATTCCGTTTCCATTTGTCATTCTTCAGGCCCAATCCAATACGAATGTCGTAGGCTCAAATGACAGCCATGAAATGAGATTTTTTTTTTAATTCCCTCAACAAACTTACGACAAACAAAATACTATAAACTAGCAAGAGAATTTCTTGTTGTCAAAGTTGCTGAAGATTTGAGGATATGATATGATACTTACCAACATCAACAGATAAGCCAATGATATTTTTTTGGGGGTAAATTTATTTACATATTTTCGAATTGTTTGCAAAAAATTGAAAAATAATTTTGGATGGATGTTAGGTACAACTATATGCAGGTTTTAGACAACATTTTCCATGTAATAAAGATTCAAACAGAAATTTGTGTGATATTGGCTTGTCTGCAAGAAAAAGCTAATGGCTGAGATTGCAAGTTGAAACAACATTAAATGTTGAAGTTCTGTTAGTCCAACATGTACCAACAAATATTTCAGTCTGTTAGATCATGGGCTTGTTTGATCAGGAACGCTTATTAAGGCCATGAAAAAAACGGAGTTTTCTCCCCTTCGAATGCCTCAGTGATTGTTTTGTCATGACAAAGGGTACAAATTGAACCTATGCAGGAATAAATTACCAATAAATTACACTGTGTTAAAGATATCATTGAATTAGTGGAGAAGGGATGAAAAACAAAGGAATTTTTGTAAATAACGTTCAACAAAGAAATAAGAATACAAAAGAACAAAAACAGCTGCATAAACAGAAACTTCTTGTAGTCAAATTCTACATTTCATTAAAAGAATGGGTAGGACAAACTAACCAAAATAATTCTATATGAAATGGCATGCGCCATAAACTGACATAATGTAAAAAAGTAAGATGTAAAGAAACCATATCATTTTTCACACAAAAAAAAAGGTTATCAAAGCTTTTTTTCAGACTGGTTTGACCATAAACATAAAGAGAATCCGCATAATAAATCGATGCCACAGGAAGAACGATTCTTTTAAGGATATGTAATACTTAAAATTCCAATACCTGAGAATTATTTCGTGCACCAAAATTTTGGAGTGCATCATTATCATCTAGGAGCTTTTTGTTATGGTATGACAGACAATAATTTGCCCATACATGTTTCCTGCAAATGCATAAGTTTTTGAAATGTAGAGTCACACAGAATCAGGATTTCCTGAGATGGACTTTTGCAATCTAGTCAAATATTACACCATTGTTAACCAAATTACTCGCAATGACTAAAGCGATACAGTAAACTTCTGGAATACAGTAAACAAGTTCACTAACTATTTTTCTCATTTTGAGAAAGGATAAATGATTATGGACTAGAGAGAAAAAGAAGACTGTAACTCACCAAGAAATGTGGCGGTGACCCATGCCAGATTGTTCCATGTCATTTCCCTTCCTCTTGATGGGAAGTTTCAAATCCTTGACTGTTGCTGAATCATCACGATGACGTCTTATACCACCAAAACAACTAGTGAATCAGAACTTTAAACACGCAATTTAAAATTTTCAAACTTATTAGTAATGCAAATATTACCAAGTGTAGACCCATCCAATTTCAAGACAGAAATGCGCATGGCACTACCCAATTCAGGCTGATGAGAGTGTCAACATCTGCCAAAGTTGGGTTCTTGGGAACATCAGAAAGTATAGGGTCATCTAGCAAGTTTGTCAGCAACGAGTTCAGCCTTGCCTTCTTCATGCTGCTCTTGTTATATTCTACCATTTATGTTCTCTCAATCTTCCCTAAGGAACTATCTTTCAGCCTGCATATAATTGATGGAACACTACTCCCTTAAATACATGTATTCAAATCCAACAATACATATTTTGTTTGACCTAGACATAGTAAAATGAATATGCTTTATTACCAAATAATACTGGCTACGGATTGAAAAAAAAAAAACACCAGCACAATGCAACAGCACATCAACCTCTCCTCCAAATTGAATTGAAAGAATAGTTTCCCAGTCCCACCATTTCTTGAAATATATCATGAAAAATAATTACTACAAACACAGTTTATTTGAAGAGTACCAATTATTGTAAAGTAGTTCACAACTTCAAATGGTGTTCATGATATCCTTTCTTATTTACCCAGAACAATGAAGGATAACATGATATAACTGAACGCCAAAATCCAAATGGGCTTTGTTAGGAAGCTAAAAGCTACACTGCTCTAAAATATCTCAAACTTCTATTAAAGCTATGAAGAAGTTAAAAGATAAATATTGATCTTTCTCATTCCTTCCTCTTTGTAAAGAGAAATACACTTTTACAACCAAATCTACTACATAGATCAACCATGCAACCATAATGCTTGATTTCGGGCATAATTTTATACTTCTTCACCATGTGATCAAAATACCATCTTGCTTTACCTACCCAACCCTTATGACTACAAGCAATCAAAACACCCTTGCAAAGGCTGGACAAAATCTTCACAAAACCTGCAAGAGAGATTGTATGTCGTCATTGTATTTCAAGCAATCTTAGAAATTCTAGTTCCGTCGTTGCTGATTTAAAGCTTTCCAATATAATAATACTGAAGTGACTGAATTTTTTGAACTGCAAGATATGAAGCTACAATAGAGTTTAAGCACAACAAATACCTTTTTCTACTAGGTGGGTTTGGCTTCATGAATTAAAAAACTTATGTTTATAGAACTGCAAACCCACATATTTTTTACAAGGAATATATGCTATACCTCCAAAGGTCAGGTTTGCTAGCATATTACACATAGAAAACCAAGTTGGAGTGTAATAGTAATTCCATATCAAGTGCAAAATTGTTCTCAATTATCATCATGGGAAAAACAAATCTTGATGATACAATTATGTATTTGTCTCATGAGAACAAATGTCATCCAATATGGACTCTTAAAATGAATAGAAGAAAAAATGATTTCTTATTGTACAGCACAGTTACAGTCCACGGATAAACAAACTGTGTTTTGCAAAGCAAAAAATAAAAGAACATACATTATCACAAGCTGATTCAGGACTACTCATCTTTCTGCATTAGTCCATGCGGGTGAAACATGAGCTCTTATGATAGATACAAAGCTTCTAAATAATCATCAATGTACGCTAAGCTCGGCCAATGATCTGTACGGATACGAACTAAAGTTGAAACATCTCCAACTTCCATTTGGAAAAGGAGATGGAACCGCGGTGGAAGGAATATTAGAACATGAAAACAACCTAGGTTTCTTTTCCTGGTATTGCTAATAGCCCCTTTCTCATACTCTTCATCATTGTAAGTAAGACGGAGTGGACCTGTATCGTGATGAGAAACAGAAGTGGCATCAGGAGAAGCATCTTCCCAAATGACATTTTGAATGATTCCCCCTTCCCATACAGCATCAATAAGTGGCTCCCCACTCACACCTACAACAAAGCATGCCAAATGGCGCTCAGTTGCCTGGATCAAAGAGGCTGCAGGGACATCAAGAAGCTTGACAGATTGAGTTCCACCGATGGCAGCAATCCCTTTACCCCCTTTCAACTGAAAGGTCTCCCGGCCAGTGCTGGAGGATGAGCCACATGCCTCCCACAAAGTATTGAACAGGTTAAAGTTGTATCGAGGTGTTTCATCTTCTGGAATGTCTGATGGGACAATAGCCTTGAGAAACATGTCTTCTATACCTACTGTGATTCCTTGAAGTTGACCGTGGATGATTTGACCATTTTCTGCATTTGTTTCAATGTGAACATCAACTATACCTGGTGTGGGTTCCCTGGGTTCCAAATCAACTACAACAGTAGCTTTTAATTTTTCCTCTTCTCTGGAATCATTGACACCAACAGGAACAATACTTAGGGAGACATTTTGAGACGCAGGATCTTTATTGTAAGGTTCACCAAGAAGAAAAGGTATACGACAGGATGGAATTGACCCATATGGTGCAGATGACGAGAAATTTAACACAGTAGCATATATAGCTGGAAGTGTGTCTATCTCTTCCAAGGATGGGACAGTTTTATCTATTCCCAACATGCGATTAAAAGTATCAGATTCAAATCTTAAACTGCATGATATTCTGACTTTGAGACCTGGCATATATCTGAAGTCGGGAATGCAGGAAAAGTACTTCCTTAATGTATTTAAAATTTCTGCAACTTTAGAATCCATAACACGGAGTGGTTCTTGTGGCTGATTTATCCTTAACGTTTCAGGAATGATCTGTGTATTGGAACTGTCAGAAAATTCCTTTTCCTCAACAGGAGCTTTGAAATCTCTGATGCTCTCCAGATAAGTAGGATTGGCGTTACTAACAACTAAATTTGACAACGACAGAGACCAAAATTGTTTGACTAGCAATGGGCGCAAACGCTCAAGGTGAATGCAGGATGATAAGTTTTTAAATGACTTGAATTTCTGAGAAGGTCGAGGAGACTGAACGTTAAAAAATGAGGTTGGATGTGATGATGGCGAAATTCCAACGATCATGTCCCCGAAGTTCAGGATGTCTCTAAGCTTCTTCCCTGGAATGCAGACCAGCATACGCAAGTAAATCCTGAAAAAATACCGTATATCAGCACAGGTAGGTAACAATTTTTACATGCCCTCTAAACCTTTCAGTTATCTTCAATTTCAAGAAACAATTCATAAGCCAGGGGGTGAAGGAGAAAACTAGAAAATATGTTATGTCAAAGGCAGCACTATGCAATACCTTGAATTATCACGGACCTCCAGATCAGGGAAATATAGACATGTAAATGCAAGCAGCCGAGACAATCTAAGGAACAATCTAGAGCTATGGTGGCGCATAAGCATAGTTCGGCAAATTCCAAGAGCTCTGCTTCCCTGGGACCACGATTTCATCCCCGTATCTGGGCCATGTTTCTCCACAAGGAAAATCATGAAGTTCGTGAGCAGCTCTAACAATCCACGAGGAGGTATAGTCTGATTTTCAGCAATTCTATCAAATATTGGGAAGCAATAAACCAACTTATAATCCATTCTCACTTTGGGAAGCAAGTGCTCATCAAATTTCTGAAGTAAGCACTCACCCAACCAAGAATGCTTTTGACAGGAGAGTAACCGATCAACAAAGGCTACGACAACAGGAACCAGCCTTCTACTTTCCAACATCATGTTCACAAGCAATCCCTGGAAAACAAAACAAAGAAACTTGAATACATCATGCCTAAACCACAGCATCGATAAAAGAAATGAGCCCGCATCAGCAATTAACCATGGAATCTGAACTTTTCAGTTACTAACATACAGGGGGGGTCCTATAACTAGAATGCAACTTCTAAAATAGAAACATTCTTAGCACCTGCAAAGTGCGAAAAATGGCAGAGTCCAACAGATTTCTTGCGGTGGAAGGATCATTGTCAGAATGAGAAGAAGAAGCAATCAGAAACTTGTGGAAGGTGCGAAATGCAACAGCAGTCTCGGTGCTCGTGGGAGGCAGCCATTTGAAAGAAGATACACAAACAAGACCATTTTCAAACAGCTTCACTGGATCAATCAACTCATCAGAACCACTTTTCAGCCTCAATACATGAGCACAAACAGATGAAAACGCAAGAAGGTCAAGCTTCAAGGCTTTCAAAGCCAGAGGATCAAACAAAGCGGGATAAAAAGTGGAGCACAATTCGATGGTGGGCTTCGTCTTCTCGAAAATCAACTGATTGAAACCCAACAACCAGTGGATAGCCAACAAGCGAAACACCAAAAAATGTTGAGATTCTCTCGAAATCAACAAGAGCCTGCGAGAAACCTCTCCCTCTTGACCTTCAAATGCCTCCAAGAAACGCAAATACATGCTCAAAACAACATGGCACAGAACAGGGTCAAAGGAATGAATCATCCCGAACACCTGCACCTTCAGCATGGAAGGTTGCAATTCCAATGCCACAGCCACGGGAATTATCATAGACAAAAACTCCATCATCCCGAAAGGAGTCATCACTAGCGTCCACTCCAGCAAAAATGACAACGCCCTCCTCAACTCCTTCACATTCAATCCCGAACTTGACTCCGAGCCTGAACCCGAGCCCGAATCCGTCACACAGTTAGGCGCGTAGAAAGGGATCATCGGAACCGATGTGTTGAGAATCGAAACGCTGAGTTTCCGAGCGACGATGCTGTGAATCACAGATGCGAAGAGCAAGAGGTAACACTGCGAAGCGTGAGTACGTTCGCTCTGGCACAAACTCCACAAGTGTCCAACCACATCGGAGAGCAATCCCGGTTTCCATCGCTCCAATTCCCTCAGGCATTCGCACGCCACGCCGCGCGTTTGCCGGTCCGAACCGAAATTAGGCCGGTTTACAACTGTCAGCAGCAGCTCAACCAGGTTAGTCTCCGTTTGGGCCTCGACGGCAACGTTTTCTGATGTGCAGATGAGAATCGAGGTGGCAGAGACCATGAACTGGTCTTTGAAGGTGGAAGCGGCAACGTCGAGCGGCGCATGGACAACAGCTTTGAGCGCTTCGACGAGGCGATGGAGATGGTGGTGAGAGGTGAGGAAGGAGAGGGAGAATTCGTCGAGGAAGACAAGGAGTTGGAGCTTGAGAAAGAGAGGGAAGTCCTTGCGGAGAAGAGAGGAGAGGAGAAGATCGAAGAGAGGATCCAGAGAGTTCCATTTGTGGTGGACGCCATTCTGGAAGTCCTCGATTAGGGTTTCCCACTCCTGAGATGTCAGAGGCTTCGACGGTGGTGGTGGCGCCGCCGCTTTCTCCGCCATGTCGTTCACGAGCCTAGCTGCTTATTCCTAACCTCAACGTCAGAGCCAAACCTTCTCGAAGCTATTGTCCCTTGAAATCTGAATTAAATGTTTTGTGAAATAATGCAATTTAAATTTATTAAATTTTAATCGTTGTGTATAGATAAATTAATTTTTTCGGATACAAACCGATGTAGAGATTATTGTCAGATAATACTTGTCAATTTGAGTGAGAAAAAAAGGAATTTTGATTAACATTAAAAATAACTTATTTTTAATTGATACATTTTTAATAACATCAAATAAAAATAATTAAAAGAAAAATAATTTAATTATAAGTAAAAAAATGAGAAAAAAATTGATTTTTTGTTATTGATAAAAATTAACTTTAACTTATTCTTCGTCAATATATTTTGACTAACATCAATTAAAAATAATTTCAATTAACGTTAATAGAAAAATTGTTTAATAATAATACAAAAATAGATTGATGTTCACCATTACTAAAAAATAACATTAACCTATACCAGAGAAAAAAAGATATCTATAAAATATATTTCAAAAGAAATTTATGTTGATAATAACCGCACAAAGTCAATGACACCCCAACTTTAACTAAATAGAGAATTTTCTATAGAAAAAAAAATGACAATTTAAATGTTCCAACTAATGTCAAGTTGGAAAAAGAAAATACAAAGAAAAAGTAATATATTCATTTTTTTTCAAGTAAATTTTTAAAATCATCTAATTTTAAGTAATCAATTTTTCTTATATTTTTTTTAATTTTCAAAATATTTTTAAGTTTGTTATTCAAATAACTCATTTATAAGAATGAATTATTCTTTATAATTCATCATCTAAACACTATTAGTTTTTACTCTTCGCCTCAACCTTCCATAATAAGGTTGTCTCTTAAAAGAACTGTTGCACTTTTATAAGAACCATTTTGATATTCTAGCTTTTAGCATCTTCAATTTTAATATGCACAAATGACATTGTTGAGAAACATAATAACCTATAACAAGAGTATAATGTATTTCACATTATATCCAAAATTCACACTTTTAAACCTCGAACATAAAAACTACATTGTCTTAAAAGAGTTACCACTCTAACACACAAGTGTTTCATGATTACAACTACAGCTTTTAATAATAATAATAATAATTGATCTTAGAGGATATGATACGATGCTTAAGCATTGGAGTTGTTCTATCAATGCTGACGCTGTTTTATCTCTGCACACTCATTGGAACTGAAGAAAATGGGATATTCCTTATTGATGGAGGGAAAATGGGATAATTATGACATTCAATTCATTAAAAATAAATGAAAACAATAACTCTGTAATGTTACAATAATAATAGAGTTAATTACTTAACAAAATAAAACACCGATTACTTGTACAAGGACAAGTCACCTACTTACCAACATCAACATCAGATAAGCCAATGATATTTTTTTGGGGGTAATTTTATTTACATATTTTCGAATTGTTTGCAAAAAATTGAAAAATAATTTTGAATGGATGTTAGGTACAATAATATGAAGTCATTTTAGCTATAACACCAGCAATAAGCATGAGCAGGAGGATAGGCCAAAGAATCCTACAACCCGTAGTAGCTTACCACAACATAGCAGCGGGCGCGGGTTTTAGACAACATTTTTCATTTAGTAAAGATTCAAACAGAACTTTGTGTGATACTGGCTTGTCTGCAAGAAAAGGGTAATGGCTGAGATTGCAAGTTGAAACAACATTAAATGTTGAAGTTCTGTTAGTCCAACACGTACCAACAAAGATTTCAGTCTCTTAGATCATGGGCTTCTTTGATCAGGAACGCTTACAAAGGCCATGAAAAAAACGGTGTTTTCTCCTCTTCGAATGCCTCCGTGATTGTTTTGTCATGACAAAGGGTACAAATTGAACCTATGAATTATCATTAAATTACACTATGTTAAAGATATCATTCAATTAGTGGAGAAGAGATGAAAAACAAAGGAATGTTTGTAAATAACGTTCAACAAAGAAATAAGAATACAAAAGAACAAAAACAACTGCATAAACAGAAACTTCTTGTTTAGTCAAATTCTATATTTCATTAAAGGAATGGGTAGGACAAACTAAGCAAAATAATTCTATATGAAATGGCATGCACCATAAACTAATATAATGTAAAAAAGTAAGATGCAAGGAAACCATATCCTTTTTCACATAAAAGAAGGGTTATCAAAGTTTTTCTTCGGACTGGTTTGAGCATAAACATAAAGAGAATCCGCACAATAAATCAATGCCACAGGAAGAACGATTCTTTTAAGGATATGTAATACTTAAAATTCCAATATTGGAAATAGAAAATAATATAGAGAAAAGTAAATTACAAGAGAAGAGATACAAAATAAATTTGAAGATAGAATGCAAAGGACATACCTGAGAATTATTTCGTACACCAAAATTTTGCAGTGCATCATTATCATCTAGGAGCTTGTTGTTATCGTATGACAGACAATAATTTGACCATACATGTTTCCTGCAAATGCATAAGTTTTTGAAATGTAGAGTAACACAGAATCAGGATTTCCTGAGATGAACTCATGCAATCTAATCAAATATTACACCATTGTTGACAAAATTACTCGCAATGATTAAAGCGAAATTGCTATTGAGTAATAACTCCTGGAATAAGTAAAGAAGTTCACTAACTTTTTTCTCATTTTAAGAAAGGAGAAATGATTATGGACTAGGGAGAAAAAGAAGACTGCAACTCACCAAGAAATGTGGCGGTGACCCATGCCAGATTGTTCCATGTCGTTTACCTTCCTCTTGATGGCAAGTTTCAAATCCTTGACCGTTGCCGAATTCATCACGATCACGTCTTATACCACCAAAACAACTAGTGAATCAGAACTTTAAACACGCAATTTAAAATTTTCAAAACTTATTAGTAATGTGAATATTACCAAGTGTAGACCCATCCAATTTCAAGACAGAAATGCGCATGGCACTACCCAATTCAAGGCTGATGAGAGTGTCAACATCTGCCAAAGTTGGGTTCTTGGGAACATCAGAAAGTATAGGATCATCTAGCAAGTTTGTCAGCAACGAGTTCAGCCTTGCCTTCTTCATGCTGCTCTTGTTATATTCTTCCATTTATCTTCTCTCAAGCTTTCCTAAGAAACTTTCTTTCTGGTCAGCCTGCATATAATTGAAGGAACACTAGTCCCTTAAATACATGTATTCAAATTCACGGTCCACCCACCAATACATATTCTGTTTGACCTAGACATAGTAAAATGAATATCCTTTATTACCAAATAATACTGGCTACAGATTATTAGAAAAAAAAAAAACAGCAGCACAATGCAACAACACATCAACCTCTCCTCCAAATTGAATCGAAAGAATAGTTACTCAGTCTCACCATTTCTTGAAATATATCTCGAAAAATAATTACTACAAACACACAGGCTATTGGAAGAGTACTAATTATTCTAAAGTACACAACTTCAAATGGAGTTCAGGATATTCTTTCTTATTTACCCAGAACAATGAACGGATAATATGATATCATTGAACGCCAAAATCCACATGGGTTTTGTTAGGAAGCTAAAAGCTACACTGCTCTAAAATATCTCAAACTGCCATTAAGGCATGAAGAAGCTAAAAGATAAATATTGATCTTTTTCATTCCTTCCTCTTTTGTAAAGAGAAATACACTTTTATAACCTAAAATATACCAACTGAATGAGAATAAACTATAAATATCATCATCTAACAAATTTTGGCATTAGCTTACAGTGCCGTACATGATGATATAACGTACCTTCTTTTAAATTATTATTTTTTCAGAGATAAACTTCAAGTTCCATGTTATAAGTCTTTCTAGTTGGTTTTCGTCTAGTCTCCCATTTTTTTTCTCCTTTATTATATAAATTGGGGAGCAGCAGATGATTTTTGCTAATTGTGGCATCAACATAGTTGGGATGTCAATTAACATTGTGATGCTTTAGCAGTACAATTCTATGAAAAAAATATTTTAACTATGAGAAAGCTAAGAAATATCCAGTATAAAAAAATGGTTAAATAGTTTATTTAGGAAAGCTTATCACATTCAGTCATATCAATTTGACTGTGTCCAACTTGCTTAGAAACATGCAAATCAATCATTTCACTTCTTACTCGCTCAACCTCATCCCATCTCTCAGCTTCAGCATACATGTTAGATAACAACACATAATCTCCATCTGTTAGACTTTTCAATTTGGCAAGTTGTTGGAATGACACCTTAGCCAGCTCCATGTTCCCTTGTGTCTTACAAGCACCCAGCAATGTTCTCCATAAAATGGCTCTATTTTGGAATGGAGAAGTCGTGATCATCTGATGTGCCTCTTCCAGCAAACCAAATCTACTAAAAAGATCAACCATGCAACCATAATGCTTGATTTCGGGCATAATTTTATAGTTCTTGACCATATGATCAAAATACCATCTTGCTTTATCTACCCAACCCTTATGACTACAAGCAATCAAAACACCAACAAATGTTACCCTATTCGGCCTAACTGTACCAAGCCCAGATTCCATCTCTGAAAACAACGTCAGAGCTTCCTCACCATAACCATGGACAGCCAAACCAACAACCATAGCATTCCAACAACTCGTAGTCTTTATCCTCATTGCTCTAAATACCTCCCAAGCTGAACTCAAATTCCCACATTTAGAATACATATTCAGAAGGGCGTTTCCCAAATACCCTTCAATCTTATGCTTACACGCTTTGAGAGACTCGTGTATTTTGCTTCCCATTTCCAGTGCACCAGTTTCAGCACAGGCACCCAGAACTGAAATAAACGTCACTTCAGTGGGTCTTACTTCGGCATTTTGCATCTCAGAAAACAGTGTCAATGCTCCTGCATAATCCTTAACGGACACAAAACCAGCAATCATAGAATTCCAGGACACAACATCCCTCTCAGGCATAACTTGGAACACCCTTCTAGCACCCTCAATATCACCTAACTTGATGTACCTTCCAATGACAGTGTTCCATGAAACAACATTCTTGAGTGGCATTGATTCAAGAAGGTAATCAGCTGACTTAGAATTGTTGACACGATGGTATGCTGATATCATAATATTCCAAGAAACCAAACTTTTGTCACTGATTTCATCAAACAACTGTTGGGCAACATGGACCAATCCACATTGAGAGTACATATAGAGCAAAGAGTTCTGAATAGAGGGGTCTTGATCAAACCCCAGTTTGAAAACAGTACAGTGAACTTCACCCCCTTTGGAAACAATAGTGATCTCATCGCACTCACCAAATTCTTGGGCAAATTTGTATGCTCTAGAGCAAGCCTTGAGCACAAAGTTGTAGGTGAAATGGTCAGATACAACATCTGAGGTCTGCATGTGGCTGTAGATGTATAGAGCTTGAAGAGGGAAGGAAGACTTGGCAAAGGCTCGAATCATAGTGTTGCAAAGGAAGGAATTGTTCATAGAAGTTTGTAGGAAGAGGGAATGAGCATGGGAGAGGTCTCCCGTAGGAGAAAGTGCAGAAAAGAATACTAACTTGTCAATGAAAGGAATGTGGGCCTGAAAGCCTGCTTTGGTGATAATCGCTTGGACTCGTTTCAATTCCAACATGGAACAGAGGTGCTCAAGCACATACCTTATGCGCGAATATGTTCCCAACATTCGTGCTGTGTCTCGCTGTCACTACAAGTATTCATATAAATAAACTATAAGTATTCATATGAAAATTGAGTGGTATTTATCTGAAAAATAAAATAGGATTCTATAAACAAGACTGAGTATCGTCCAGGTTGAGGATGTGGAAAGTTGAAAATCCAAATTATTATGGATTTGAACTAGACATGGGTGCATGGTCCGGTATGCCGGTTTAAGCCGCACGGCATTCTGAAAAAAAGAAAAACGCTTGCCTATTAAACCCAACTGCAAGCACCCTCTTCGGAACTTCTTATGCTAATCGGCATTCACATTGCAATTGATTCATATTACACAAATTAGAAGCAATAAAAAACTTAGACATTGAAGACAACAATCAGTAAAGGAAAACAAACGGCAACAAATAATTGGCATAAACAACAATCAGTAATACGAACAATTATAATATAAACGCACAGAAAAGGGAAATTACTGGTAAGCACAAACAGAATAAGAGAATCGTCAACTTCACAAATTCATTCAATCAATATTTCAACAATACACAACTAATAGGAAGCAAGGGGTGCAATAATTGTTACTTACACCAAAGTCACGCTGGGGATCGTTGGAGTCTTTTTGTGGTTCACGTGAATCCGCCAAGGGTCGCCGGAATGCTCACCTGGAGGAACTGGTGTGGCCTGGTTTAGAAGAAGAAGAAGAAGAATAAGAAGAAATTGCGAGAAAAATTTATTTGTATGACATTAGATTAGAGAATATGAGAAAGGAGAGTAAACCCAACCTGTCTGAAAAGTGAGATTGAAGCTTGAAAAAACTATGACTACTCTTATTTTATTTACCTTTGTTTTCTATGGTTATGTGTTTTGATTATGTTGGGTGAAGTGAAGGGTTCTATTATTGATATTTTTACCAAATGATTTTCTTTTAGTTTATTGGTATAACTGAAGTTATATTAAAGTGACACAGTTTTATTTTTATTTTAATAAAAATTATGTTAATAGAGCACAATTTAATTTTAACAATATTTGAATTAAAGTCATAACTTCTTTTATAATTTGTCATTATTTACCTTTATTTATAATTTTTTAAATTATCTAATTTGATAATTTTAAAAAAAATATTATACTACTTCAATAAAATAATAACTTTAACTTATTGTTTTTCAATATACAAGCACTCTTTTACACAAACAAATATAACCTGGTCAATGTTGGGGTCACGACGTCGCTGTCGCCGTCTTCGTCTTCCTCCGTGGGTCACGCCGTCGCCGTTCAATTGACGGAGATGCGAAGTGGGAGAGAAGGGGCGGGAGAAGTGGGAGAGATGGGAGAGTAGGGTTGATCGTTGTTGGTGTTCCGTGGGACACGTCGCCGCCGCCTCCGTCTGCCTCCGTTGGTCACGCCGCCGTGTTGTGCGTTTGCCTCTCTGCCTGTGTGTGTGGTTTGGTTTCTGAAAAACGAGTTAGGGAAAGGAAGGAAAGGAAGTTGCCAACACTCACGTTGTCCTGTCTGTCTGCACATTTTAAATATTCATATTTTAATATTAAGTTAATTATATATGTAAATTAATTAAGTTAATAAAATAAAAACAATAAAATATATATTTAAATGTAACTCATAGAAATTACAAATATAGTTTTTTTACAATAACGGTTGCTTCTAAATAATTCGTTTGCGTTCTTCCTCGTAAGTTTCACCGTCATCGCCGGAACCCTAATTTGATCTGCCGGAACTCGAATCCACCGGTTAGCTTCAATTGACTCTGTCAGTGTTCCGTTTTTGTTTTTTTTTTAGTGCAGTGAAATTACGCTCACACTCAGATTTCTGTGTTGAAGGGAGTAGATGACTGCACGATTGGGGAATAGGTGAGATCACGCAGGGTTGGATTTCCTCGCCGGATGGAGGGAGGTAGCGTCTCTAGACTTACTTGTTCT
>Ga0214542_1007300_pt1 | contig 19301 bp, 8 predicted proteins | sample CNSS1metaG_FD_160096 | JGI IMG/M metagenome (GOLD analysis project Ga0214542, IMG submission 160096) | Root nodule microbial communities from cowpea collected in UCLA plant growth center, Los Angeles, California, USA - CNSS1 | ecosystem: Host-associated > Plants > Roots > Nodule | place: USA...
AAAAAAAATAAAAAATAAAAAATAAAAGTAAAATAAGATGAAAAGAAAAAACCAAAATAAAAGTAAAATAAGATTATGAGAAAAAAGGTAAAATACATTATAACCCGGACAAAATTGGGTGTTGACAGGTTTGTACTAGAACATTTTATTTTTTTCTTTTTTTATAAATTTTGTAGATATTTAACACTATTTTTTATGGTTGTATTGATAATTTAAACTTCTTTATATTTAAATTATATTTAATTTTTAACAGCATTAAAACATAGTTATTTTATTATTTAATTATTTTTTAACTTTTATTGATGAACGTTAAATAAAATATGAAACACATATGTATAACAATTATGGAGATTTCTGTCTTTTAAATAAAATAAAATAACATTAATGGTGATTAGGTCAGATTTAATTTAATATTACATTTACCTATGTATTTCTTGTAGAATTCAATGCATATTAATTACCTAAACTAGTGCCTAGCAAGACCCATTATACTTTTTCTTATCCTTCTTCACATCTTTCAAAGCACTTAAAGCATAATACTAATGATCCAATCTAAGGATCCAATTATTTTATAGAAGAGTCATTATTTAAAGTGTTATATTAATGATCCAATCAAATTATCAAAGAATTATCTTACTCTGGCCCATCCAAAACTCTAGGTCAAGATCTGCCATTGTGTGTGTGTGTGTGTGTTTTGCAGGAAGGAGAAAAGACTCTAACGTTGTTAATTGTCATTTGTTGTCCATGACATTTTACATGTCTTTATAAAATATGGAAAAGAAATTGGTACATATTTTGAAGCGTAGACGACATATAATTTTAGTCAGTAATATATTTTGAATTGTACAAGCTAAACTATATTTTTAAATTGGATGGTCTAACTTATGAAGTTTATAGATCTAAAATATATTTCTAAACTTAAAAATATATTTTTACAAATTCTATCATTTAGAACATATACTGAATTGTATAGTCTTGATTGCATAATTAATATGTAAACCATAAATAGGAAATATATTTTTTTCTAAACTCCATAATACAAATTTGGTTAAAATACCTTTTTGGTCCTAATTTTCATCAAGTTTTGTCAAATAAGTCCTAATTTTGGTTTTTATGTTCAAATAGATACTAATTTTCGTCAATTTTGTTCAATTCGGTCCTTGTTTGTTAACACCGTTTAAATCATTAACGACCATGAACAGTGACTGCCACGTGTCACTTCGTGGTTTTTTTTCTGTTAATTTTTTTAATTTTTTTAAATGTCCACGTGTCAACCCAGTAGTGTGCCACGTGTCAAAGTCAATGTTCTATATTCAATTTGGTCCCTATATTTGTTATTTTTGTTCAATTTAGTCCCAATTTTTTTTAAAATTGACCAATTTTGTCCCTATCGAAGATGTGACCAAATTTAATTTTTGTATCAAAGTTATAATGATGTGAATTTTAATATATTATATAAAAATATTTAATAAAAAATGTGAATTTTAATATAAAAATTAAATTTAGTTTCAATTTGGAGAGAAACCAAATTGGTTCATGTTAACAAAAATTAGGACTAAATTGAACAAAAATAACAAATATAGGGACCAAATAGAATATAGAACATTAACTTTGGCATGTGATACACTGCTGGGTTGACACATGGACATTCAAAAAAAAATTAAAAATTTAAAAAAAATTCAAAAAAACAAAGAAGTGACACATGGCAGTCACTGTTCATGGCCATTGATGATTTAAATAGTGCTAGCAAAAAAGCACCTAATTGAACAAAATTGACAAAAATTGAGACTTATTTGAACACAAAACCAACACTAGGATTTATTTGACAAAAGTTGACGAAAATTGGGACCAAAAAGTTATTTTAACCTAAAAATTAAAACATCAAGCATTTTAGAATTTTACCATACTCATATGCATGTAGATTATGAAAACATGGCCGAGAGGAGGAAATAATATAATAATATAGGATATTTCTTCTTGCACCTTTTTTTTCCTTTATCTTCGTATACTTGATAAAATGACCATCTTACCTTTTTCTTCTTCCTTTGTGCAGCTCAAGCACTCAATGACAGCACACCTCTTTCAGTAGTAGCACTCAATGCAACCCCTTTCTCTCTCATCCAAACTTTCCATAAGTTGCTCTCCACCAAACTTGATGGTCATCACACTCATGATAGAGCTCAAACTTATTGCAAAGCTCTTTTGATTCTATGTGGGTTATTTATGTTTTTAGAGAAGTGAATGAAGAAATGGAGAAAATGGATTAAAGTCTTGATAATAGTATATATTCCTAATAGTATATAAGCAATGATACACAATGAAAACTAAATAAGAAATTTAAGGAATAAATCGAGAAGGATCACACGTGTACATAAAGATTGCAACTCGTATTAGGGTAACACGTGACCACTCTAGGTTGTGGCCTGGTGGTTTAGGAAGTTCAGTGGAGTGTGCAAGTTGTGGCTCGTACGACGAGGTTTCGGGTGATTGCCCTTTTCAGTGTATTTTGGTAGAGCTTTGGTAGTCTGGGAACAACTACAAACTTCTGTTTGTTTTGGGGAGCTCCACTCGGTGTCATGGTGAGATGCTGTGGCAAAGTTATTCCCACGTGTGGACTATCAGGTGGTGGCCTGTAGTCGGAGGGGCGAGTAGACACTCGTGCAGTAAAGATCGATCATTGATCTCACCTAAAGGGTATAAAAATGATAGCCGTCTATTGCAAGTGTTGGAAATGGAGAACTAAGGAAAAAGGGAAAAATACTAACCTGGGTTATAATATTTGAGATGATGTACTTAATATGATATTTGTTTGGTTTTATTTAAATGAGCTCACCCTATTTGTGTGTGTGTGGCGATGATCATGTAACTTGTTGCATGGGAGCAGATGTTGATGGAGGTGAGCAAGTCGATGCATAGAGACAGAGTGAGGACCTCTTGGGAATTTTCGCTGATTTTATTTTGTCAGAATATGGATCTATTGGAATAGTTTTATAGACATTTATATTTGTAATACGGTATTTGCCACAAATTATATTATCTGGTTTTGCGTGTTGAACTTAATTTAAATATTTCCCGCGTTTTGGGAAATTGTTGAAGAATAAATGATGTTGTTTTATTTAAACTAATTTTTTTTATTTATTTTAATAAGTAATTTCTGGCTATGACAATGCAAGAATGGTTAGGGATCTATACTCAGCTTTAGAGAATGACCAAGAAACAATTTTTTGCTTTTTATATTTCTAGGATATAAGAGAGATGCCCAAAATCACGCAAAAACTAATGGTAGACTACCCTAATCTTTGGACACGATGCCCAATCAAAGTCATTGAAGGCCTTTAATTGAATGTTACTACCAGTTGGAAGAAAAAAAAATCCTTGTGCATGGGTGGTCTTAATGTATAACCAAGAATATGTTGAGCATCTTGATGTTGAACTTTGGGCTCTTCGAAAAACTTACTAAGGAGGTGCATGACAAAAGTAATATTTGGACAAGTGTTGCTCAAGTAAAGAAGTCTCCTAGTCAGCGGTCAAAAACAACATCATGAAGAGTGGCTCTATTTTTTAATAAGACTTTAGTATCACGCAATAGAGGAGTACAAAAAGGTTTATTGTTTAGCATTTCAGATTCATGAAGAATGCCAAGAGCATATTTGCACTGACAAATATGTATTCCCTTCACAAATCTAGCAAGTTCTATCTCAAGAAAATATTAGAGCTAACCCAAGTCTTTGATTTTGAATTTAAATTCCAAAGTCTTTTTTGTGTTGTTAATGTCATCCATCAAGTCTCCGATAATAATGATATCATCTACATAAGCAAGAAAAGCAAAGAAAGTATATGCAGTATTTTTAATGAATAAAGAATTATTTAAACTAGATTGAATGAATCCAATAGATTTAAGAAATGATTTAGCAAACCAATGTCTACTTGCTTGTTTTAAACCATACAAGGACTTAGTTAATTTTGCAAACTTGATTTTGTTTAGGAGTTAGAAGACCGGGAGGAGTCATATAAACTTCTTCATCAAGCTCTCCATGGAGAAAAGCATTGTTCACATCCCATTAGTGTATATGTGATTCGTAAGCAACAACAAGGGAAAGAAGCAAATGGATAGTAGTTAGTTTAGCTACAGGATAACAAGTATCAAAATAATCTATACCTTCAAGTTGGTTGTACTTTTTAGCAACCATACAAGCTTTGTATTTCTCTATTGATCCATCTGATTTATACTTGATCCACTTGCATCTAATAGGAGTCTTGTTAGGAGGTAATTTAGTAAGACTCGTACTTTTATTCTCTTGAAGAGCTTCAATCTCTTTATTTGTAGTTGCAATATAGATAGGAAATTTAACAGCTTCCTCACATGTACTTGGCTCAATACTTTAGGAGATGACCATGGTTAATTTTTGATGATCATCAAACAACAAATTTATAAGTTAAAATAGATGTTATAGGATTTTGGGTTTTAAATTGAGAAGTAGAACTTTGGAAATGTTTATAACCTTATGTTGATAATGAACAAGATAAGTTGGAGCTTTCTTAACCCTTGTGGAGCATCTCAATTCATTCCTTAGGTTGTTTTATGTTTCAATATCAAGTTGAAATCCAAATTGATAATCATGGTTTTGATCATTGCCAACAAAGAAGGTTTTTTTAGTATTATCAACACCATGGAGAATGTCATGAGCAATAATTTATGTTTTAGTGTCTGCATTGTGACTACTTGTGCCTCTAGAGTAATTAACAAGCTTAAACAAACCATTAGTATTCTCTTGAATTAAGAAATCATGACTATTGTTATGACTATTATAAGATTTGTAAGGAAAAACAGTTTCATAGAATATGACATTGTTGCTCATAAAAATTTGTCTACTCTTAGTGTTAAGTAAAACATAACCTTTATACCAAATTTATAACTAATGAATACAGTTTCTCTGGATCTCGATTCCAATTTACTGCAATTACTTTCAAGAATGGAGGCAAAGTATAAATAACCAAAAGTTTTAAAATTTGTATATGTAGGTGGTTGGTTGTATATAATCTCATAATGAGTTTTTCCTTTGAAAACATTAGAAGGAAATCTATTTATCAAATGTATAGCATATGAGGCAACATAGGACCAATAATTTTTTGGTAAACATGATTGCAAAAAGAAGAATGCATGTGACATTCATAATATGTTGATACTTTCTTTTAGCCACTGCATTTTATTAGGGTCTCCACACAAGTTTTCTATGTAAAATACCATAATTATTATATAACTCATCACATTCAAATTCATTTCCATTATTAGTTCTAATAATCTTAATGTTGTGATTAAATTTATTCTTCGTATACATATTGAAATTGTGTGATAAATTTCTAGTTTCACCTTAGTTTCCATAAGAAAAATTCAAGTGTATCTAGAAAAATCATCAACCAAAGCAAGAAAATATTTATGACCATGAATGGAGCTGATGGCAATAAGTCCCCATATATCCACATGTATAAGATCAAAGATTTTCACAGTATTGGTATTACTTAACTGGAAAGGCAATTTATGTTGTTTGGCAAGATGACATGTGTCACAAGGTTTTTCAAAATTAAAACTAACATAAGGAAATGTTTTGCAAATTACCACGTGTCACACACGTGTCATCCTTCCTATAAATACCTATCCTTTGCTTTTGTTTGCAATCTTGATTTGATACACTTTTATATGAATAACATTTTCTTTTCTTTACCTACATGTGTGATCCTTCTTAGGTGTACATTCACAAAGCTTACATATGTCTTAGTTTATTCCTTAACTTTCTTAATTTTCATTGTGTATCATTGCTTATGTACGGTTAGGAATATATATCATTATCAAGATGGTATCACAACCATGGTTTAGAACATATCATAGTGAAATTTGTTGTTTGTTGGGTCTATCGTGTCACTCATTATCGAGCTGTTATCGAACCACCCATTAATTTCTAGTCTCACACACAAGATGTGTATACCTCGGCGTGAGGGAGATGTATTGGAGATCCCACATTGACTAAAGCTAAGACAAGTATATAAGTAAGTGCAAACCTCACCTTACAAGTAGTTATTGTAAGGTTTAGTTAGGCTTAAAGTCCACTTAAGGAAAAAAGATGATGAGATTAAGTGGGCACAAGATGTGTGTTTAAAAAAGGATGAGAAAAGAAAAAGTGAAAATGAGTGTAAGGAAGAAGATGATGATGAGATTAGGGTACAAGATATTCACGTATTTGAAATTCATCTTTCTGGAATATATATTTTATTCTAGTAGATATTTGCAAATTTGCAAATACTTCTTAAAATATACATTTTAAAATCAAATTTTAAATAGATTTTGGAATATATATTTTAAAATGTATTTTTGATTGTGAAATATATATTTTAGAATATATTTCTTTTAATTTATTCAAAATGTAAATTAAAAAGGTATTTTTGAATTTATAAATATCTTTGAAATACATATTTTAAGATTTAATTAGTAGGATGGTATCCACTTTCGTTCAGATGTGTCAGTTTGATATCCGCTTTCAAAATGTGTCGATCGAGTCCCAACTTTTAAAAAGTGACTCAATTAAGTCTCTTTCAAAAAAAAAATTATTAACGCCGTTAACTTTGTTCATGACTTTTACCACTAAATTTTAATATAAATATGAATACTTAATTTTGTAAGTCATTTTAAATATCAATATCGTTAACGGCGTTAATAATTTTTTTCTGAAATGGACTTAATTGAGACATAGGGACTTAATTGACACATTTTTAAAAATGGGTATCAAACTGACACATCCGAACAAAAATGAATATCATCCGACTAATTAAATCCATATTTTAATATGTATTTTGAAATATATTTTTTAAAATGTATTCTCTGATTTAAATATATCTTTCGAAATATATATTTTGATATATATTTAAAAAAATGGAGATTCAAGATTTTTTTTTTTTACCTTTTTATTCTTTTTATAATTTTAATGAAAAGTAATTTGGAGTTTTATATGAGTGTTTGGGATGCAGGAATAAAAAAATAGGTGGTACAGAAAGAAACAGCGTCCAATATATCGATCAAATGGACCGGTGAGAATGAACCTAGGTAATCCAAATCAAATTCATAATCGAAACTCGTCACCTAAATTAAAAAAAAAAAAAAAACAGATACCTAATAAAAGAACAAAACCTCACATTAAAGAATGTGAAAAGTGTTTTTTTTTTACTAAGGAACGCAGGTTGTGAAGAGAATCAGCAGAAGGAAAGATGAGTGGCGGCAACAGGAGCGGACCCCCAAAGCATCAGAACAAGTACGCATGGAAACCCAACGCTGGTCGCAAAATCAACGAAACAGTTTGTGATTCAAACCATTCCTTCAATCTTACTTTGTTCCTATCAAATCAATGATCATAGAAAGAACATTTGAATGTTATTTTTAAAGTTATTACTGTTTATATTCACAGGAAGTTGGAGGAAGGTTCAGACCCCTCTCTGAGATCACAGGGGTGTGTCCCCGTTGCAAGGAACAAATCGAGTGGAAACGTCGTTATGGAAAGTACAAGCCTCTTCTTCAACCCGCTAAATGGTAGTATCATCTATCTACTCTCTTCCCCTTTTTTTTTTTTTACCCTTTAAAAAAAAATTCCCTTTTTTTCATGAATTATATTAGATTTTTATCATTTAGCTTTTGGTTGATTAGTTAGTTTACTGGGTTGCAGTCAGAGATGTTCCAAGCGCAATGTTCGACAAGCCTATCATAATTTGTGTTCTGGTTAGTATAATAATTGATTAGTTTCACCTTTTTGTTTTTATTTTTGGGCTTTGGCAAGTGGGTGTTTTTGGAATGTGGGGGTGGATAGGGGATAAGGGTGTATGTTGAATTGGTTGGGTCGTGTAAGTGAACACATGGTGTTTGTGAAAAGTGTTCTGAGGGTGTATGAAATAATACCCTGAGGAAATTAGTTGAGAACTGAAAATGTGTATTTTGCTTGCTCATTCGTTTTACTGTTGGTGTAGGTTGTGCCAAGGAGCATGGTGTATGTGCAAAGTGCTGTTGCAGTAGGAAACAAATCGTTGGAAGGTTGTCTTTCTAACATATGATGAAGGATTTTTTGTTTTTATTTATAACAACATAAGCAAGGTTTTTAAAAACAGAATGGTTGTCGCAATGTCAAGGTTTTCAAGTTCATAGCGTCTGCTATTATTACCATATTGGACACATTTGCCTTCAATTTTCGGCAATCTTGCAGTGAAAACCGTCACCCCAATTTGAAACCTTGAACATATGTTTTATGCAAAAAGGGGCATGAGTTAGCACCTGCTGACCACAACACTCTAAAGGAAAAGATGAATTTGCGTTTGATGTGTGCTTTTGTTTCTTGTAGGGATTTGTCAGAAGTTGAGGCTGAGCAAAAGATGCTTGACGAGGTTCCTTTTTCTCTGTCCTTCCCTCCTTTCTGAATGTTATATTTGTTCTTTAATGCAAAGCAGAAACTCATAGTGATACTGGAATTTTTGTTGCAGGCCATTAAGAATTCTCGGGAGAGAGAAAGGAGAACCCTATTACGTGCTGTAAGATACTAAAACTAAGACCATTCATTTTTTTTTCACTACATATTATGCTTCTCTCTTTTCTCTATCACTTTCAGTCTAATCAATCTACCCCTGACAATATTATAAAACAAACATGATTATATATTGTACGTTGCTATGTAACATTTCGTTTGAAAATCATCTCACCAAGTTGAGTTTGTTAAGGAATTCTAGTTTATGAAATTTGTTGTTGTACTAGCTGTTGATGCATATGTAATTCTCTAAAATTGTTCTTCATGCATATGTTCATATAATTTATTTTGAGTTTATATTGGTATTTTAAAAAGTTATGATTCATTCTTCATTTAGTGGCAAAGGCCAAAGACAGTAGTTCTATTTTTATACCATGTTTGTCTTTCTGTCCTGCACTGCCAACGTGCTATGTTACTGATGATTCTACTTTCTACTCCTGCTATCAGATGAACAAAGGCAAATCTAAGAATTCAAATAGTACCCCATCAGATACTACGGGTAATAAAGTTGGACAACTGTTTCCAAATGCATCACTTGAAGACTATGCCAAACTGAATAGTATTAAGGTGGGGCATGATGATGGTGAAATTTGTGAAGATGATAGTGAGGGTGAAGTTTGTGAAGATGAAGATGATAACAGTGACAATGAAGATTGTGATGACGCTGGTAACACTGACAGTGAAGATTGTGATGAGGATGACGACAAAAATGATGAAAGCAGTATCGATCACCCCAATTCCAAAAATGAATGATTCAGTGCATGAGTATATCAGTTTCCTGTAGAAATTCAAATTACAATACTTATTTCTTTACAGACTATTTTCGGTGCATCTGTTGCGCATTAGAGGCGAGACATATTGTGTTGAATACAAATCTTTATTTGATCGCCTTATGGGTGGGCGGGTTCTTCCTTGTATTAAAATTTTGAAGTGTAATCTTCTTTATTGATTTTTGTCCTGACATGTTATGCCGAGCATGATCATCAACTTATTATAAAGTTGTTAGCTTCATTTTGAGGTACGGGTCTACTTATCAAACCAAAAAACATCTTAATGTTGAGAGATACTTATCTTAATGTTGAGAGAGATACTTTGAGAGTTGCTTTGAGCTATGGTATAAAATTTAAGGGCATCTGAAAGAGATTATTGAAGTTATTTTTAGCTCTAGAAGTGCTAGAAAATGGAATTTTGAACGTCTTTCTACAAGTTTCTCATTTTTATGAATAACTTCTTGCTTGATAAGAATTTATTGCATAAGTCTTTTTTATTCAAATGTACCTTTAATCTAATGGCATACTTGATTATGCCTATTATGCCTATGTTTTGAAAGGTTTAATTATACTTTTTTTAGAATGTGTAAATATGCCTTTTGGTTTCTTGTTTGGGAAAGAAATAAGAACGAGTAATACGTTGTTGAAACATCAGAGGAAGTAAGCATTTTTTTTAGACTAAAAACAAATATTATCTTATTTACATGGACTGAAGTGGGAAACAGTGCAGGAATAAGATGCTGATGGCTTTCAGCAAACAAGATGTCATCTATTGTTAAATTGAAGAAAATGGAGCATGAATTGTCTTTTGTGATTTATAAAGAAAGCAGATGGACACTTACAGTTACCGAGTGCTGGAATTGGTTTATAGCAGATGCTTGAATGAATTAAAATTTTCTCCATAGATAGGTTACAGGTTATACTCCCACAACTACACAAGTGATGGCATGCTATTGCTGTATTTTCTATTATCTCAAGTAATTCTTATGTGAGATTTTGAGCTATTGCTGATTAGATTATTGGAGGAAGCCATTTTGACATATTGGTAAGAGTTTAACATATAACAAAGGACATTCGAGATGCTATTTAGATAAAGTAAAAAATTATTTTAAGAAAAATTTCGTATAATCAAAATTAATTAAATTATAAATAATCTAAACAAGTCAATCTCAGGTTTAATATTTTTTTAATATGTTCCATTACATGAAAAAGTTGACCTTAAACCATCAATTGTTTTAATAAGTCAAATCCAAATTTGAAGTGCTCAACTGGTTTATCACTACTTGTCTGGAATGGTTTCATTTCTAAATATTCAAAAATGAGTTTAATTCTTCTAAAGAAGGGATGTCATTAGCAGAATAAATTGTATTAAAAAAAATTCCCAAATCTATAAATGGCGTATAAAGAAATATTATAAGCTAGTCGAACTATTATTTTTACTAAACACTTTTGTTTAAGTCAAATAAACTTATTAATTGGTCAAATAAACAATGAGCTAACTGAAATAACATGTTAAACACACTCAAAATTTGCCGTCTAAATAACTAAACCCGAATTTCATGACAATGATTAGCCCCTTTTTGGGAAATTATTTTAGAATAAAATAAGTCATATATGATAATCACATAACAAATTTTGCTACCTTTCATTAAGAAAAACAGATATATCTTGAACATTTCGAAAATTCACAATGACCAGTGATGAGGTGCAAAACAAAATAAAATGAAATGAAAAAACAGTGAAGGCAAACCTGCAGGACAAAAAAATCTGATTATAACCACTTTCCTCCTATTGTATATTATCAATAACAATGTTCGAAGAGAACACATCTAATCCAATTTAGTCTTCGAAAAGAATGGGAAAAAAATTCTAGTACAAAAATTTCCACATTTATGTTCCTAACGATTAATTCGTGAACAATCAATTAGCTCAACTGTCTGCTTAAAGTTTAAAACCTTTTAAGCAGTAAATCTGGTGCATATGTATCTGGTTATGTCCAGCAGCAAAAATCATGCTCAATTGCCATTGTGATTTTTCCAGTAGTGTCCAGCGAAGTAGATTGAGACAAAATTCTTGGACAATTTCCAAACTAGATCATTTTACACATCTTCATCCTTTGCACACACGCGCTCTGAGTGAAGAAACATTGAAATAATTTCAAAATGAGCTAAAATATTTACCTACAGAATAGCTTCTACGCTACAGGAAGATTAAAAATGTGCCAGACTCTTTTAACAGACAAAACCATGAAAGAAACCAAATAACGAGTCTACGGTATGAAAATATATCTTCAAAAAGGGCATAAGATATGCAATGAATGGGACGATAAATCCAGTGTGAAGAAACAAATTAAGTCATTATTACAAATTTTGAGACAGGGTCATCAGAATTGACATTAGTAAGTTCAAAATTCTGACAACTAGAAAAACATAGATTATTAATACCCCTTCTTTTGTGCAAAACTAATTAATTATGAATGGCTTCATTCCTAAGTGAGAGGACTAATAAAGCTGAAGTATGTAATATAATATGCGTGTCTGGTACATGGATTTTGATTTGCATAATTCTTCGCTAAATGAGGGGAGTCCATAAATTTAAATAAAGATTCAAGGTTTGAATAAAAAATAAAACTAATCACAAGGAAAAATTCAATCACAAGGGTTTAGGATTCTTAAAAATGGGACTTAAGATTATAACCATCCGTTGTGAAAATTTGTCATGATATATTTCCAGTCATAGTTAATTTCAGTAAGCGCACTACTTGCAGCCCAACATGCACCATAGAAAGGTAGGAGATAGACTAAATGTAAAATTGAATCATTCTTATTCTGGATGCATATAACTTTAAATGTAAATGCATCATATACAATGCATTACATAATATCACATGCAGTACCACAAAAAATTACCAACAGAACTAACTACGCAGCCTTGACCATAATTCAGAAATAAAATGAAAGCAAATAAAATCAATAAATCACCAAAACAAGGATACTTAGGGTTAATAAAAAGTAATGGGTTAAGTTCAATATTTAACTACAGTCTACAAACCAGAATAAACAAACAGGATTGTAAACACAGGAAGTAATTAGAGTTAATAAAAAATAACGGGTTAATTTCAATATTTAACTACAGTCTACACCAAACCAGAAAAAAACAAACAGGATTGTAAACATAGGAAGAAATCAGAGAGCACGACTTACTCAGATATTCATAAGCCACAATCATTGAAGTGCCCCACGCTGACATGCTGAAAAACCTTGGACCTAATCCTCTATATAAACCTTTCCAACCATCTTCAAGAATCAAATCTTTAACAACTTGTTTTACAGAGATTTTCTTTTCAAGTCCAGTCACCTATAGTGCAAGCCATTGAGTGCGGAAAATTTAGTAGACAGCGACAGATTAAATAAATATGATTGAGGTTCAATCACAATATTATACAATGATCATAAAATGATGTTCCAATCTTCCCCTTTGCTTTGCCATCTTTTCTAAGAATGAGAACTTCTACAATCACCAAAACATACCGGAGAAATACTTGTATTACTATCTTTGCTATAAAAGAGGGTTGACAATATTCACATACAGTGCTATAAAAGGAGTCAAAAATATCTAAACCAATGCAGTTAGACCAACATAGAAAGTGGGTATCACATCAATCTTTCTCAAACTAAAAAAGGTCAAAAGAAAACAGCAACAACAAACAATAGTAATAATGATAAAGGATGAAAAAGATTAAATTTTTTATAAATGTAATACATAAAAGCAAGCTAATATTTTGAATCTGATATTCAAAAATGTCTAATATATAAACAATGAAGAGTAATACACAAAAAGCCCAAGTGCAACAAAAAAATTTCTTATAATAAAAGTTTTACACAAAAGAATCTCTGTAATAATGACTTTGTGTTCCTAGTTCTTGATCTTGGTATTGTATTTACTCGGTAGGCACATTCAAGAGCCAAAGCCAAATTGAAGGGTCTTAGAATATAGAGAAATATCCATAAACTTGTAATACCAAACCATTTGGAATCCCTTCAGTTATCTGTTTATCAATAAACAATTTCATTTAACTTATTCTCTTAAACTCACAATTAAAGATATTTCAAAGGAAGCATATTATATACCACGATTATATGACCAATCATATGTGACATTTATTGTATTATTGCAACACATTTTAGAATAAATTTAAATTATGTAAATCCTAATAAACTGATTTCTAAAGATAGAAAGTAAATATTCAGAAATAAGTTACAATCACCAAATAAATTGTGGTTTTCAAAAATTCATACCAATCCTCAATTGTTTTTTAAATTTTATGCAAAATATTATAACTCACAAAATGAGAAAACTTGTCATAAGTGATAATCTAAAATATTCTAATATACAATTAACATATTTTTGGAGATCTCCATATATTCTGAGACAGATGACAGAAATTAAGTCAGAAGGGGTAAAATTCAAACTTGATTTCAATTAGTTATAAAAATAACAAAATGTGGGTTAAAATTGTGTATTCAAACACACTAGAAATGAAGGATGGCACGGGACGTTTGTAAGCTTCTTGTGAAATTACCAAACACGTATTACTTTTAACACCAAATCATTAGTAAAGATATAATAACAAAATACAAGCATTAACATCTATACTTACACTGATGCAGAGAACTTGTGCAATGGAAAGAAATGTGTTCTACAAGGTTATGGATACCTGTAACCGTGTCTTGATTGTATCCAACGGGGTTGTAATACAGGATGCAGTAGCACCAGCAATGATCCCTCCAGTAGCCTGAACTAATATAATCTTTGGTAGACTAGGAGTGCCTTCCTCACCGGAGTTATCCCCCAAGATTCTGCCAAAGCAATCAGTGATAATGATCATTAAAAATCAGACAGTTTACCTAGTAATGAAGAAATAACATATTAGTATGATGTGTTTTAATGAATTCATTACACTGCAAATGATAAAATTCACCAATCTAAAGTAGCTTAAAAAAATATAAGCTCACTTTGCTTTTGTTTGGATAGGTCCTCCAAGTTCAGTAGAAATCAACTATTCAAACTTATATAAATGGATTTTATATATCTGACCAGGATATCATCAAACTTCAAGGATCTTTAACAGATTTTTTCCAGTTTTACCATGTCCTTGTAATACAACAAATCTACACATATTTAACTTGAATGAGCTAACTTTGAAATCACTGCATTCATTGTAATGAACATGTACATAGATGATAAATCGGAACCTAACTAGATTGCATAGATTTATAGGCTCTTCAATATACTCTTATTTTTAATAGCATAGTAACATTGTGGTGTTGGTTAAACATAAAAAAGATCAAAATGACAGGGTTAAAATATATGAATTTCAAAAGATTTTCAGTTTTTCTAACCATTTGATAAACAACATATTATAAAGGAAAAGGTAATATGAGCAATGAAAGAGCTTTAAGACTCCAGAACAAGGATTCCCATGTCTCACCTCCATAAGTAATGTTTACTTGAGCCATAACTTGCCCACCATACAGCACTAGATGGTACATAAGTCATAACAGATAGACCAAATCCTTTATATAATCCCCTAATGCCATCAGACCTTAACACCTTACGAGCAACATCTAAACCCCCCGTATATTGTGTATGGCCTGAGTATCCTTGCACCATCAACTTTTGGCTAACCTTAATATCATTCAATATAAAGGTAGTTAGCATATGAAAATTGATACAATTATACTACTATTTAGGTAAGAATGGAGAAAAGGAGATAATGGAAATCAAGAATAACAAGAAATTAAATTAATATGCAATATTGTGATGTGATAAAACATATTAGGTTCCCAGTCCTAGCTACTTAAGTAGATAAAGAAATATGGAAACCACCTCTAAGAAAGAAATCATCTATGAGAATCTACAACATTATAACATATAACAATTAGTTAATCATATTATGAAATATTTTCTAGATATTCTATTGAGGATTCATTTATCCATATTTCCATAAAACAAAAATGTTTTATCAACAGGAAAAAAAAAAAAAACACAATAAAAATACCTTTTTCTCGTTTATCTAAACATGTCATTAGAACCTTTTCAAAAAGAACAATATATAAGGACAAAACAAAATAAAACACCATAAGTATACTGATAAAACACATTACATCAAAACCATCCTTTCAAACCTTAAATTTTTTTTCTGATAATAGCATGTTTTATACGCGGGACACATAATAAAAATACTTGCCACATTTATCTAAACATGTCATTAGCACCCTTTAAAAGAAGCACAATATACAAGGAGAGAGAAAAATAAAACACCATAAGTATGCTGATAAAACACATTACTAGAAAACCTTTCTTTAAAACCTCAAAGTTTCTGATAATAGTACTAACCAAGTTGGAGTTTGACTATAAAAGAAAAGTGTACAAAAAAATAGTTTAAATTTAAAAATGTATCTAATACAACTTATAAAGCCATATGAAAAGTAAGTACAAAAATACTTCTAGAGCTAAAATAAAATTGAATTGCAACAGACATGTCAACAACTCCAGTGTATATATTCAAACTTCAATATTTGGCAAAGTTAAAAGACACACTTAAAAAACTGTTGGCCAGCTTGCACTGTCAAAATAACGAACTTACAAAAGATGTATTTGAATGTACCACAGCATACAAATGTGTTAGCATAGCATCATATACAGATATCAGTGAGTCCGAAAGAGTATATTTTTTTTAAGTACAAAACGACAGACACTTGTGCACAGCGGTTGAGGTTGGGTGAATTAGATTATTATACCACATCAATTGGAACAAACATAGCTTGTGCCAAAAGTGATGATGTCATGCCTGCTACTCCATTTGATATGGCAGCCTGGGTGGTATCAGATAGTCTAAATGGCTCCAGCATCCTGAGGGAAGCCACCTTTGTGGTCTCCAAGGCAGTAAGAAATATGACTCTGGTAGGAATTGTACCAGTCATAACTGTAAAAAACCCTTTATACAAACCACGGATGCCATCCGTTTTAAGTAATCCTTTCACAACAGATAATGCACTTCTCTCCAGAGTATCCTTTGAAGCAACCTGCAGCCTAGTTTTCACAACAGAAACCGGGTAGAGTGCTACTGTAACACCTGTAAAGAGTCCTGCTCCCACGACGTAGAACTTCGTTTTATCTAGCCTACAAAAATAAGTGGGACTCAACAAATACATAGAGCTTCAAAGAAATCAAATTCATCGTCGATAAAACATATTCCAAACCAGCCAATTCACATGTCTAGAATAAACCACCGATTTCTTCCTACAGTTATTACCCTCTCTTCGTACTAGTCCCCACCAAATTATTTACGTAATTCTCAAAGTATTGAGTACTTATCAGTTTGGTCCCCCGCTTAATATTTTAGTGAAATTCAAGGATCGATGAAGGATTGTTTAATATCTAGAGGACTACTTGACATGATTTCCAATACTTTCAGGACTACTCAAGTAATTTTGCTTCATTTTTTTAACTTTGGGGATCACTAAGGAAAGTATTAGAAATTTCCAATACTTTCAGGACTACTCGCAAAATCCCTATGCAAGGTAAGGTTTTCATCCGTTTATGTACTCCATTTCGTCATATATCTAAAAGACGTGAAATCTCAAACACAAAGAGAGTAATAGTTTAGATATGAAATTGGTGGTTTACTCAATGCATATTAAGAAGACCAAATGTCCACGGGTGCAAGATTCATTGAGCATTGAATAGGAAAATGAAAGCAACAATACAAGAAGAGCGACACAACCTAGAATCTTGTTAGTTGAAATATCTCCTAATCGAGCGAACACAAACAGCTAACACTACATTTCTGCATTTCTGCTTGTAAGCATTACTTCAAACAGTTATTAGTGCATATCATGTATATTTCTTGAATTCAATTTCAGTTCATTATATTTAATTGTTCATGCGATAGTTGCAATTCGCACTGGAACAGAACTAATAAAAGCGCGAAATTGCAAGAAATGGAGAAAGTGAGAAAACTTGTCCCAATTAAGAAGACCAAATGTCCATGGGTGCAAGATTCATTGAGCATTGAATAGGGAAATGAAAGCAACAATACAAGAAGAGTGACACAACCTAGAATCTTGTTAGTTGAAATATCTTCTAATCGAGCGAACACAAACAGGTAACACTACATTTTTGCTTGTAAGCATTACTTCAAACAGTTATTAGTGCATATCTTGTATATTTCTTGAATTCAATTTCAGTTCATTATCTTTAATTGTTCGTGCATAGTTGCAATTCGCACTGGAACAGAACTAATAAAGCGTGAAATTGCAAGAAATGGAGAAAGTGAGAAAACCTGTCCCAATTAATATCGGAAGAGGCCATTGCTTCAGCGGAGACGAGAAGCGTTCATAAGCAGCTCAGTGCTGCAGATTTCGAATATGGAAGAGAAGCAAAGCTGAGAAGGAAGAACAAAAGCAATGAACTTTGTATCATTTATAGAGAATATGCCAACTCCTGTTAGTTTCCTATTTATTTATTTTTTATATTTTAAAAAATTCATTTTCAATTTTTGTATATTTTTTATTGATTTGTCAAATGTGTATTGATTCACGCCTTTCTAAGAAAAACTTCAATCTATCGTAACTTTTATAGAACAATTTAAAAATACGTTTTTTAATGTATAAAAATTATTAGGTAGCAAACTAATACGAAACAAAAATTGAGTAATAAAAGAATGATAATTAATGGATAAATTGTTTAATTAAATTAAAATTGAAAGAGTACCGAAATACAAAAAATAGTAAGAGCAAAAGGTTCAATAAGGTAACATAGTAACTAAAACACATAATAACATTTTTATTAAAATTATACGTGTAACTATCTATAATCATAACTATATATTTCTAACTATGTACAAAAGATAGATTTTTTTTTTGTTTTCTCTTTTATTTTTTTATTTTTACCCTCTTAATTTTTATTTTTAAAATTTAAATAGTTATCCATAGTAAAAGAAATATTTTTTAATTTTATCATTTTAATAACTATTTTTTCAATTTTAAATAATAACTCATAATATTATTTACTTATTATAATATTTTATATTTCAATAATTAAAATTCATTTTATCTATAATATATATCTATAACGATATACATCTTTTCTTTTTCTAATCTTATCCTTTTAATTATTACTTTTAAAAATTAAATAATTTATAAATATTTAAAAAATACATGCATACGTACATATATAATAACGTTTGTAATTATGCTAATAAATATAAAATACATAATAACGTCTGTATTTACGTTTAATAAATATAAAATGAATATGAAGTTTGGATGTGCACAAAAGTCCTATTACATGTAAATCAGTATTTATTTTATCTCATTATTCTTTTTTCTTTTTCTTTAGATTTTTTAATCTATTACATACTCTATCTATCCTTTATTACATCTTCCTATTGTAGTTAATAATCTATTTATTATTATTTAATGAGTTAAATATGTTTTTGTCCATCAAATTTTAGTGAATTTTAGAATTAGTCCCTCTTCGAAACTTTATACTAATTTAGTCTTTCATCTTTAGAAATACGTGGATTTAGTCCTTCTTAACAAATTTTATTAAGTTTATTTAACATTTTAAACGCATTTAATGATAATATTTGAATTAACATTGAAGCAAAAATGTGTTAAACAGTGTAAATAAGTCAAATACTATCATGAAATGCACTTGAAACGTCATATAAACTTAACAAAATTTGGTTAAAAGAACTAAATTCACGCATTTTTAAAGATAAAGGACTAAATTGGTCAAAATTTTTGATGAGGGATTAATTCCAAATTTCGCTGAAACTTGAAGGACCAAAAACATATTTAACCTTTATTTAATCTTCTCTCTTCTTTTTTATTTTATTTTAATATATATATATATATATATATATATATATATATATATATATATATATATATATATATATATATAT
>Ga0214542_1007301_pt1 | contig 19301 bp, 12 predicted proteins | sample CNSS1metaG_FD_160096 | JGI IMG/M metagenome (GOLD analysis project Ga0214542, IMG submission 160096) | Root nodule microbial communities from cowpea collected in UCLA plant growth center, Los Angeles, California, USA - CNSS1 | ecosystem: Host-associated > Plants > Roots > Nodule | place: USA...
AATATATTATATTAATGAAGGATTAAATAAAAATAGTTATATTTAATACATGAACAGTTCTGTACAATAATACAAGATTAAAAAAATTATTTGGACAGAGTTTTGTATAAGAATACAAGATTAAAAAAAAAATTTATGTGGATAGACCAGAATTTGACTTGAGTTGTGAGTCATGGAAGATGGATTTGTGAGAATCGACAAACTTATTTGTCCAACATGTCCCACATTTAAAAATTTGTCCAACATGTCCCACATTTAAAAAATAGGTTGAAATACCTTTTTGATCACAATTTTCGTCAAGTTTTTTCAAATAAGTCCTAATTTTAGTTTCGTGTTCAAATAGGTTCCAATTTTCGTCAATTTTGTTCAATTGGGTCTTTTTTGTTAACACCGTTTAAATCATTAAAGGCCATGAACAGTGACTGTCACGTGTCATTTTGTAGTTTTTTTGAATTTTTTTAAATTTTTTTAAATTTTTTTTTAATTTTTTTTAAATGTACACGTGTCAACTCAATAGCGTGCCACGTGTCACTTCGTGATTTTTTTTGAATTTTTTTTAAAATTTTTTTAAATGTCCACGTGTCAACCCAATAGCGTGTCACGTGTCAAAGTCAATGTTATATATTCAATTTGGTCCCTATATTTGTTATTTTTGTTCAATTGAGTCCCAGTTTTTGTTAAAATTAACCAATTTGGTCCCTCTCCAAATTGAAACCAAATTCAATTTTTATATTAAAATTCACATTTTTTATTAAATATTTTTATATAATATATTAAAATTCACATCATTATAACTTTGATATAAAAATTAAATTTGATCACATTTTTTATAGGGACCAAATTGGTTAATGTTAACAAAAATTGGGACTAAATTGAACAAAAATAACAAATATAGGGACCAAATTGAATATAGAACATTGACTTTGACACGTGACACACTATTGGGTTGACACGTGGACATTTAAAAAAAATTTAAAAAAAAATTCAAAAAAAATTCAAAAAAAATTCAAAAAAACCACGAAGTGACACGTGGCAGTCACTGTTCATGGTTGTTAATGATTTAAACGGTGTTAGCAAAAAAGGACCCAATTGAACAAAATTGACGAAAATTAGGACCTATTTGAACACAATACCAAAATTAGGACTTATTTGAAAAAATTTGATAATAATTGGAACCAAAAAGGTATTTTAACCTAAAAAATTCTTATAAACAAATAAAGGAGCTACTTCATAAGTTTTATATACTTCCGTAAACAAATTAATTACACACAAAGCTTTAGATAAAAGAGCTTATCCAATTAACACCGTTTCACTTTCTTATTATTGAATGTAATGATGAACTGTTTTTAAATTTTAAGGAATTAACTTTGGAGCTAAGTGTTAAATACATTATTAGTGGAGTTAGCCTTAGTTTATAGTCTTGTAAAAAGTTGTTAGCTTATGAGATAAAAATGTCTTAAAAAGTTCTTTTTAATTGCATAAAATATTTTTAGATATTTTAACATTTATTGATGTAATTTATGTTAAGATTAAACTCATTTAAGATGTGAAAAAAATTGATTAAAGTTACAAAATACATTCATATAAGGCTAAATCAACAAGTTTGATGAAATTCTGTTGTGTAACCCTTACATTACTTCTACACTTCCCTTTTTTATATGTGTCACCCATCTATCTATTTTCACCTTCCTACCACTCAAAATCAGCCCATTTCAAATGTTGCCACGTGTCCTGATCCACTACTTTAAAATCTATCCATTCAGATGATGCCACGTGGTGATCCTAACACACTCATTTGAACCATGCAAAGTTGTCGGACCTCTCCAGAAGCAACATCCTCCACGTGAGTGGAGCACCTCAACATCAGAACTTCACCAGAACGAACTAGGTTTGCACATCATCATGCTCTCTACACCTCGCCATCATTTTGAAGACCATCGCTACCTTTGGCGTCCGTGCACCAACCACTATCGCAGTTTATTGAAATAACGTCGGAAGACGCGCACACAACCCTCGTGGAACCCTAGTTTTGGAGAAAGAGGAAGTTGCCACGTGGTAGTCTCTCTTTGGACGGTCAATATCTCGTATGTATACCAAAAAAATTTAATCGAATTAATTCAGCTATTTTTCTAAATGTTTTATCTCCAAAACTAGCGTCAACAAAACAGAAAAAAATTATCAAAAAGATGTTACCTCACTGATCATCTGTATACATAATTGCATCTTAAACATTGTATTATTAGTTTCATATAAAAATAAATGAAACCCGAAATTTGACACCTAGTTATATAAAAATAAATAAATCTGTCTGCTTCTCTAAACAACCAGATATAACAGAAGAGATGCTTTCAAGGTTTAAGGATTCTCTCCAATGGCATCTTCAAAAATACTAAAGATCTCCCATTTTTGTTCCTTCCACTTCAATATATATCTATGGCTATTTTGGCTTTTCCCTACCCTTTATTTTTGTTTGTAATGTTCTGGTCTCATCTATTACAATAGAATCTCTTAGCAAAGAAAAATCAAAATAGCTTCTGAACAGAAAATTTTAATTCACCCGAATGGATGTCTGTAAACCAAAGTATACAATTGTATAATTGATCCAAGCCCATAGTAGATTACAGCCAATAAATCTATTTTTTTATAAATCAAATTGAATCTATCAAATATCAAACCCTTCTTATTAACACGTAATGTTTTTATAATTTAAAACTAATATAAAGAAAACAACTTCAAAGATTAAAACATTTAAATCATCAATATTCTACAAATGAACATATCGAACCAAGCTCAACGTTTAACTTCTTCAAACAGGTACACGAAACAATTCAATTTTTAAAGATTTTTAAATTAGTTCATTGTTAAATTTTACCCAAATTTACTATTAACATATCAACATAAGAGATTAAAAAAAGAATGTGGGGTCTCCAGGAACCTCTAAACACTTCTTCTTTACTCCAAAATCTGTACTCTATGTAACTAACTCACCCGCAAGCTTTTGTTTCGACGAATGTGGACATTACGTGCCGTATCTTGTTCTACAAATATTGATATCTGATTATTTTTTTTTTATACGTTATGAATGTTTGACATCTAATATTATATCTTTTTTTTCATCGATGAATGTCAACATTTAATATTTATTTACTTTTTTTTAATGTTGACATTTCATACTTTATTTTAAAAGAAAAATCATTACAAATGTCGACATCCATTATTGTATTTTTTTAATTATAAATATCGACATCTAAATAATTAAAAAAAAAAAAAAGAAAAAAAAAATATATATATATATATATATATATTATTTTTATTTTATTTTATTTTTAATATTTGTTTTCTTATTTAGTTTTTACTTTTTTACTGTTATTTTCTTATTAAATTTAATTATAATTTAATTTTTTAATTTGTTTAATATATATTTTAAAATTAATATATTAAAAATAAATAATATTTTGAGATAAATTAAATTAAAATAATTTAACAAATGTTAATGGAAATTCGGTTAACACTTTTAAAAAAAATATTTTTTAGATAAAAAGTAATAAATATTAATATAATATTTTATAAATTTTATATAAATAAATATAAAATAAAAGATATTTTATTTGTTTAAATTGTAATTTATTAAAATTATTAAATATTTAAATTAATAAAATTTTCACATGTTAATCGGATTGTGGAAATCCGGTTAAAAATTTTTTAAAAATTATTTTTTTATAATTTTAAAATAATAAATATTAATATAATTTTTTTTTACAAATTTATATAAATTAATATAAAATAAAATATATTTTAATTCGTTTAAATTTTAATTTAATGAATCTTTAAAGAAAATATAATAAATATTTAAATTACTATAAAATAAAAAATTTATATAATTTAACATATGTTAATTGTATATGGAAATGCAGTTAATGTTTTTTTTAAATGTTTTTCAGTGAATTGTGTAACACCCCATTTAATTAATAACCATAATTAAATGAAGCGTCACACAATATAATATAACAGCGCAATCCTGAAGTTTAAACTTAAATCCTTACAACTATCCTTACAACTATCCACGATGCCAAAACTAAACGAGATACGAAGTGCTACAGAATCAAAATAGGAAATTAAACGATATACTAGCACATGGGCCATAGCCCCAAAGAGAAAGCCCAAAGTAGTAAAATCCAACTCAGATGGCTAAGTAGCGGAATCATCTCTCTTGTTGACCACGTGTACCTCTCGCATCTGCTCCCATCAATAAATTGATGATCATCGCAAAGATAGAAGAACCACATACAAAGCAATCAAACAAGCAAAGGGTAAGCTAGAGCCAAAAGATTTTTATCATGCAATCAGATATACTTTCACAGTCCAATATACACACATCATCCAAGCATGTTATGACCTTCCAATCAATACACTAAGAGCTTGACAATCTGGAATAAGGACCAAACGCACTAGCTCGCTTAGGCGAGCTCTCCTCGCCTGAGCGAGGCATTCTTTCGCTCAAAACCAGGACCACCCGCCTGAGCGGCAGCTCGCGCAGAAGGCTTAGGCGAGCCTCTGCCAGTCTCACTTAGGCGAGCCTGACTCGCCTGGGCGAGGTTATCAGCTCTCGCCCTTGTTCTCACCTGCAGTAGTTGTATTTTCACATCCAAACAATCATATAGGTATCCCACACATCCATAACAACATACAATCCACACAAACACTAAGCATACTCAAGAACAGGCCAAACATAACTTAAAATTTGAAACCCTAGCTTCCCTTACCTGGAAAGGGATTAGCAGAGGACTTTGACACCCGAACTATGATGAACGGTAGCTCAAACAATAACTTCGAGAGCTGAAAAATAGCGGAACGAGCTTAAAATGAGTTCATCAAGATAACCCTAGTTGGAACTATGAAAAATGAATAGAATGGAGCAAGAGTATGAGTTGGGAGCTGACTTACAAAGGGTAGAAAACTGGTCTGAGCTCACTTGACGAGAAACAATGGCTGAACCCTAGCAGAGCTTCGCAACTGCTCAAAGAGGCAAGAGGTGACTATTTTTTTCTGAAAGTGAGGGGAAATGGAAACGTTAGGGCAGATTAAGGTCTGATTTTCCTCTTTGGGCCAACCCTTAGGCCCATTAGACAAAAGGCAACCCTTAAAACATTAGGGCAGAAAACTGGGCCTTACAAATTAGAAACTGGATGTCAACATCCATGAAAAAAAAAATCACATCATATGTTATTCGTAAATGAAAAAAATTAATCTTGGATGTTCACAATTGTAACAGTTAAAAAATTAAAATAAAAATAGATGAATTATCGGATGTCGATATTCGTAGAACAAAATCAAACACCGGATGCTCACATTCATAGATGAAAAAAATATATAATAGCGTATGTCGACATCCATAACGACAAAAAATTAAAAAATAATAAAGTACTAGATATCGACATGCATAGAACAAACCAAGGTACCAGATGTCGACATTCAGAGGAGAAAAAAACTTGGGGGTGAGGTTAGAGAGAGAAAAAAAGTTGTTACTTTTAACTAAAAGGCAAAATGAGAATTTAAAAGATTTTTGGAGGTACAAAAGAAGTGTTTGGAGGTGCAGGGAGAAGCCCCCACGAAAGTTACTGTCAAGAACCATAAAATAATTACTTTTAGGTCATATGATGAGGCTCGAAGTGGGCTTCTGCAACCAATAGTCCACGAAGGTACCAAGACATGGTGGGAAAAAGTATACATAAGAAAGAAGAACTCAAGGGAGATAAATTGCGGAGGAGAATAGAGAGATTCTATTTATATTCAATCTTGTTAAGAGTAGTGGGAGATGGATTTTTGGATGAGAGAAGAGAAGAATTGTTTGTGTTGCACAAGAGAGGAGCGTAACTCTAGGTGAGATTTGTTATCCTTCTATTTCATGTTTTTGTTAAGAGTATAATAAACACATGAGTGTTCATTTCATTCCATTCTTTTTCTTTTGAGCTTTTAAAGTGTGGATCTATATTATTTGTTCCGACTTGTTGGATCCCTTTGTGTCAGTGAATGCTACCAAAGAAAAAAGGAAGTGAGGTGAAAACATGGGAACCAGAAAATACAATAGTCATGAATGTTAGGATTAAGATTGTAGAGGGAGAATTAGAACGAATGACAACTATCATGGAAGAGATACGACTCCAAGTTGTTCAAAACCAATCAGTGATAGAGACGATGCCTAAGGAAGTTGTGGTAAACTAATCGAAGTTAGTGGAATTGATAACTCGTAGCTGGGAGAAAATATCTCACGTGGAGGGAGAGATCTTTATTGGGCCTAAGAATAAGAGTCCTCTAGTGGTGCTTGAAGTCCTTAGAAGGAGATATGCTAGATGAATTCAGAATATCAGTGAAAAAGATTGAACTACCTATGTCCGATGGAGAAGATCCTATTGGTTTGATCACTAGAGCTTAAATCTATTTTAGAGTCCAAGAAACTAGCTCGGCAGTGAGGATGAATCTTGCTCAATTGTGCATAGAGGGGGCCACAATCCATTTCTTCAATGCAATGTTAAATGATTATGATAAATAACTTGGGAGTATTTGAAGAAAGAATTAATTGAAAGATATGGAGGTTTGGAGGAGGGATGTGTATTTGAGCAATTGACATCACTGCGGTAAATAGGGAGTATAGAAGAATACATACAAAGATTTGACTGTTTAATGGATGAGGTGCCCAAATTACATGATGAACAATACGTTGCTTACTTTATTCACGGGTTGCGTGAAGAAATTAGGACCCGAATCTGAAGTTTGCATGTTGTAAGTCCACTTACGAGAAGAAGAAGAATGAACATAGCAAGAGCCATTGATATGAAGTTCTCGAATAAGCACAAAGAATGACATGGGAAAAAAGAAACACAATCGGAAGGTTATCCAGGTTACAAGACTAGTTCAAATATTTCAAGGCACATCATTCCCAAAAACCAAGGGACTGGTGGAGGGATTAATTGGTCTGGACCAAACACAACAAAAGAACTCATTAAAAATAATAAAAGTGGGCCTAAAGATAAGGGAATAGTTCATTTAGCTTATCAAGAATTTTTGGATAGGTGAAAGAGAGGATGGTGTTTTAAATGTTTGATAGGCTCTAATACAAATATATTTGTGTTGATATCTTGTGATAACTTGTATCTCTTTGAGGGGGAGATATGTGTTTATGTTGATGTCTTATAATACCTTTTGTTTTAGAAAGGGGGAGAAAAGTAATTTATCTATCTTATATATTAACTATTCTTTTCTCTTAAGTTGTTGATTAAGAACAAAACATATCATAAGTCTTTAATAAATTTTGATCATAAAAAAAGGGGAGATTGTTTACAAAAGAAGAAGATAGACATCTTGTTTCAATAAAGAGTTTTGATGATAATTTATTATGGAGAAGTGTGAAAACTTAATGATGATTCATGGAGAAATAATTGAAGACTTAAAAAATGTTTGGATTCAAGAGATACATTGAAGACTTAAGATTTTAGTAGTTTAGTTGTTGAAGTCTTGTAATTTGTGTATCTTCTTTAAAATAGTTAAATTAGTAGGTTAGGAGTCAAAAGGTAGAACCCAAGTAGTAGAGCACTAAGAGAGTTTTAATTTTTGCAAAACTGGCTAGAATAATCGATTATCTCATAATATAATCAATTATCTCAATAAATGTTTTTTCAAGAAAAGCCACTGTGATAATCGATTATCAATGGGAGTTGTAACTTGACTTTTCATATTCTTAACCTAAGTTCGAAAGTGGCTTCTATAAATGAAGGTGAGAGTCCTCTTTACAAGATATATAAGTTAGCGAAGTCTGAGTACTTGAGTACTCTCTATGGAAAGACATTGAAAAACCTAGTGTAGATAGAGCGATAACTTTCACCAAGTGGGTTCTTGTGTGATTGAGTGTTGTTATTGTTGTTGGGAGAAGATGTTCATCCTTTGTGTGATCCAAAGGAGGTGTCCATTCCTTGTGAATTCAAGGAAGGTGTTTCTTCATCTCTTGTGTGATCCAAGAGAGGTGTCTTCATTTTTTGTCGAACTCAAAGGAGGTGTTCATCCCTTGTGAATTTCAAGGGAGGTGTCTTTCATCTCTTGTAGCTTCAAAAGAGGTGCTTTCTTTTCTAACTATTCTTATTTCTATTTGTAATCTATTACTTTTAGTGTTTGAGTTAATCCCTCTTTAGAAAGATTAACAATTGGACGTAGGATCTTTTGATCCGAACCAGTATAAGATACCTTGTACAATTTTATCTTTCCTACTTTCTATATTTTATTGTGACTATTAAAATAAAAGAAAGAGTTTTAATTAAACTTTGATATTAAAAGGGAAAATTTCAAAATCACAATTTTTATTAGGAACCAAATTCACCCTCTCGCTTGGATTTTGTCTACACACAAACATTCCGCTGTGCAATTCTAACAGACCGTATAATCTCATGCACCAATGCCCCGTGAAATAAGTACAGGTCATATTAGTGGGTGATGAAATCCAAATGGAATGCGATAATGAAGAAAATGTGTCAGGAAATGTATGTGCGATTGAAGAGGGAGATGCTGATGATGAGTGAAACGCCTTGAGTTTACTCAACTTAGGACCTGAGAAAACATAATCACCTTGAACTCTTAAATTTAAGAGAAAGATACGTGAATTGTCTCTATTTATTATGGTCATATGTGCATCATTCTATAACTTTATTTCTAGAACATTGGTTTGGTTGAGGCAATGGGTTGGTTGAAGCAATAGGTTAATAGTGGGAGACACCAAGAGTATGCAAATATTGATGGACAAAGACAAACATTTGGATTGTGTCATAAAATTAAAATTGAAATAGAAGATTGAGACTTTATGGTGGATGCTTATTTGTTTGACTTAGAGCACATTGATATGATTTTGGACATGTCATCGCTAGTTTCTCTAGTCGAAATGGTTGTTGACAGGAGAAAAACAAATCATGAAGGTAGAAACATCTCAAGGAACCAAAATGTTTAAAGGAGTGACTCGAAGAGAACCATTATTTGAACCTGTCCCTATCCTAGCTTCCTACAGTGTTATGATAAATGAAGAACAAATGAATCATTGGCTCATCCATTGGAAAGAGAAGACAACAAAGGAGGCTACATGAGGAGATGAAGTTTCAATTAGGATTCAATATCCTTAACCGAGTATTGAGGACAAGACAATTCTTCAAGAGGAGGATATTGATGAGGCCCAAAGAATGAATGAGCTTCCTCAACCAATAACCCACAAAAGTACCAGGACACATTGAGACAAAATATACACTAGACAAACCAAAGGGCTACGATGACAAACACTTAGGGGAGAGAGAGATTGTAGAGGAGAATAGAAAAGTTCTATTTGTATTCAGTTTTGCTAAGAGTTGAGGAGGGTTGGGTGAGACTTGTTATCCTTCTATTTCATTTTGTTGAAAATAATACATACATTTTGTTCATTTCATTCCTTTCTTTTTCTTCTAAGCTTTTAAGGTCTGGGTGTATCACCTTAATTTTGGTAGCAATAAATGTAAACAAGTATTTAAATAGACTTGTATTGCCACTGGTTAGGGCACTACAGGCCACAGGCACATTATATTATTCCAAACCAAAAGTTTTTGCGGTACTACGGATAACAATAATGTTTACTTAACATGAAAACATGCAAAATATATTTAGGTAAGTCCATGACAAATTTGACAAAAACAAAACCTAATGGACATAAAACTCCCACGAAATCAGTGTTCTTCCTTCAGAACCTCAGGAAAAAATTTCCACGATGTTCTATTGGAGGTATAGACTTCAATTCGCTTGACACAGCAGCAACATGTTGCCGCTAACCCAATGACATTGTGTTCCCTTCTTTTATGGTCTACTGCAACAAGGGATTATAGCACCGCTTATGATTTGGGATGGATGGTTTCACACATCAATAGTATTTCTTTTCATAAGAAACCAGCCCATGAACTCCACCTTCAACCTGTGCTGCTCCAGTCCGGACCTGGGAAGAACAGACCAGATATTAAGAACAGAACATGAACATCAAGGTTATAGTTACGGCGATCAATGAACAAAGTTCTGTTGATGCAAAACACTTGTGGCCTCTAAATACAGCAAATTACAGACTCAAAACAAATACAAAAGTCTCCCCCTAGACAAACAACAATTAACTAACATACCCCGGTTGAGAAAGGCTCATTGTACACAGTCTTACACTTAGCAAAACATTTGTTTATATTTTGTTTTTAAATCAATGGAATCTATTCAGGTAACCTAAAATTTTAAGAAAACAATTATTGTTTGTTAAATTCAAGGTGTATTTAGAACCAAGAAAATGGACCTATGAATTCCATCAGATTAATCTATTCCTTTCTAATCCATCCTAACAAATTGCCGCAATTTCTATTACTACTTATCTTGCGTTATTAGTTTAAGAATACAACGGACAAAAGGGTTTTCCTTTTAGAACTACAGTATCCTAGCTTTCCACAAAGTCAAATAAATGGGTTCAATAGGAAATGGGGAATCAGTCAACAAATAGCATCACCTTTTTTATAGTGCAAATAAAGAAACTTCTTTGATAATCTAATGTTAATAGCCAGAGCAAGAAATAAATAATTAAAAGTGGCTTAAACATACCTCCAGTCTTAACACCCTGGACCTTAGAAGGTCATGAGCAGACTGTAGGGAAGAGGCGCCGATATCCTGGAACCCTTGCCTGACTGCTTGCAAGGTGTATGGTATGAAATTCAAGACAGAACCCTTATCCTTGACAGCTCCAACAACCCCCTGAGCAATTTTTAGCTTTGCTGTATCACCCAAGTACCTTGCATCACTCCCTTTAGTCATAGCTTCTAGGGAACCCATACCTCTATACTTTTTGACACGTTGACCATTCTGGTGCAGAAATGGTAATTAGTAAAAGATATAAATACCAAATTAGCATGTAACAAGTCATCAGCAAAAGAAAGAGGAATGGACAATTTATAGAAACTAAGAGATGGGAAAGAAAAGGAATCACAGAGAGAGTCAGTGTGAGAGAAAGATATACACATTTTCAGAACTATAAAAATCTAACATACAGTCCCTAACAGAAGAACAGAAAATACAGTCTTGCCCTGTTCTCTATTTCTAAAGAGATTTTCCTTATAACACTATACTTACACATGTGCTGAGAATATATTTAAGGAATAAACAGACAAAAAGGAAATCAAAGACTTCCCAATATTGCATCAGGCCTTCATAAATACCTGATATACATAAGCACCCGGAGCCTCATGGCTACCAGCCAAGAAGCTTCCCATCATAGCAGTTGACGCTCCCAATGATAAAGCCTTAACAATATGACCAGAGTTTGAGATGCCACCATCGGCAATGACAGGAACACCACTTTTATATGCAATGGACGAGACCTTGTAAACAGCAGTTGCCTGAAATGCATATACTCAAATAGTCAATATTAAGAATTTGATACCTTATTTTAATATTTGTTATCAAATAGTAAAACATAGCGCTAACCTACTTTTACCCCATTTCCTGTTTTCATACACTTTTCAAGAAACAGTAAAAGTAGTTTCGCAAATATTCAATACATGAAACACATTTTAAAAAGCAGCACAGAGAAAGCCCTCAAGAGTCAAGTCGCTAACTGTAGTCTGTAGACACCCTAAACTCCTGACAAAAGACCATCGCCAATTATCAAACATTATCAATCCCAAAAGTTGACCCAATCCTCAAAAAGATTCATTGATCCTCGAATCCAGCCAACACAAATTCTTATCACAACTCAAAGCCAAACATAGCAGACCAAGGTTCTAGAAACCCATCCATGACACAATTCTGTCTACAAAATCAAGGACTCGGAGTCTCTAAGCAGCTAAACAACATCCACAACAATTTAAAGCCTAAAAGCAAATCACACACTTAAATTTGATGTTAAGGGAACTAATGAGTTGGTTTCAAGTGGTTAATATACTGAACCCAAAGTTAAACTGTTAGAGCACTTGCCGGATTTGTTCCTTGGAAAAAAGCAGTATTTGTTCAGACTTCACTTACCTCAGAATTGATTTTAAGGAGAAGCCTTTTAATACTTATGGATCATGTCCATGAACCAAAAAATATATTTGACGCTAAGGGTAAACAGGATCAATCAGAAATCAACAACCATTCAATGAATAACAAATCAATCAATAATCAACCAATAATCAATCAATCAGTGATCGATTAAGGAATTAAATATACCTGACCACGTCCCACAGCGCAAACCTCCTGGGTGGTACAAATGGACCCAGACCCCATTCCAACCCTCAACCCATCAACCCCAGCCTGAATCAAATTCTCAGCCTGGTACATGGTCACAACATTACCACCAATCACATCAAGCTCAGGGTAGACACTCTTCACATACTTCACCATCTCCAACTGATAAATTGAGTTCCCTTGAGAACTATCCAACACAACAACATTCACCCCAGCCTTCACCAAATGCTTCAGCCTCTCCTTATCATCCTCCCTCGTCCCCATCGCCGCCCCCACCATAAACTCCCCATCTGGCCCCACCGTCGCCGGAGCCGCCAATTTGGGGTACCCCTTCACCCTCTCCACCTCCTCTCTGACCACCAAATCCACCACCTCACCGTCCCTCTCCAAAGCCACTGCACCACTCTTCTCATTCTCCATGATCTCATGAATTTTGTTCAGGTCTGCGTTCCATGGCGCGCGCCGGGGCGGAGGCGCCATGTAGTCGCCCACCCTTAAGCTCTTGTCTTTTTGATTAGTCCAGTCCCGCTTCGCGACATAGCCGAGGAGCTTCCCGCCGGCGGCGCCTATGTCTGTGACGAGGAGAAAGGGGGAGGCCGCAAAGTCGTCCTCGTGCTCGATGACGGCGGAGGGGGCCGCGAAGGCGGGCTCGGAGAGGATGGGGACGCGGCGGGACTTGGCCGCGCGAACGAGTGAGGCCTGGGCGGCTGCCGGAACGTTGGAGTGCACGATGGCGATGCCGCCGAGGGAGGCCATGGCACTGGCCATGGCGGACTCGGATACTGTGTCCATGGGTGAGGCAACGAGGGGGACGGCGAGTGGGAGGCGGCGCGTGAGGCGCGTGGAGAGGTCGACGGCGTCGGCGGCGAAGTCGATGTAGTGGGGCAGGAAGATGACGTCATCGTAAGTGTAGGAGAAGCCCTGCGAGAAGAGCTTCTCGGCGGTGAAACCGTCCTCGATCGGCGGTGGAGTGAAGTCCATTGGGGCTGCCGGAAAGAGGGTTCAGCTAGGGTTTACCGCTTCAGGTATTTAAAAAAAGAAAGAAAATGATAAAATAATAATAATAAAATAAATAGTAACGATTATTGGTTTACTTGAAATTTACTAGTTTAGAAAAGACACGATTCTGTCGTCTATGAGCTGGAGAGGACGTGTTCTCAATAACCATGATGGATTTATAACCCAAGGAGAACAAAGAGATAAGATAAGAAATTATATTTTAGTCTGATTGAAGTATGTACCTATCCTATTATAAAATTTCTTTCGTATTTTATTTTGTCGTATTCACCAAAAATATTAATTAGTTTACTTAACATTTTTATTTCCGTTTTCATCTTTACTTTAAATTATAAAGATGTTCATTACTAAGTTTCTCATTTCTAAAGAGAGTCATTTTCAACCCTAAAGCCCTAATTTGAGATCTTATTAAAAAAATATGTTGAATACATATTTAATTTATTTATAATTTAATGTGAGAAAGTTCTTAATAATTCTAATTTACAATAAAATTAAATATATATTTAATAAAATCTAAAATTAATTATAAGTAAAGTTCTTACTTTTATAATTAATTCTCCTTAGTAAACTTTATCTTTTTTTCCCTTTCTCTTTCTCGTCACCTTTTCACTTCAAATTATTTCATGATGGAGCTTCATCGATTATTACTAAAAATAGATTTTAATGCTTAAAGTTATTTAAAATTCTATTATAATTTTATAAAAGCTTAAATATTGTTAGTTCACAGTTAAGAAAACACACCGTCTTTGAAGAAAAACAAAATAATGTTATTTGTAACGTCCCATTTAATAATTAAACTCAATTAAATGAAAATATTATATAATATAATATAATGAGCGAAGGTTCAGAGTACGACGTCACTCTACTTAATTATCCAAAAGTACTAAGAGGAAAAATTCAAGTAGAGATGACAAATAAACTCGTCCCTGTGAGTATTGCCCGAACTCGTCCCCGTTTTGACGGGAAATTCCCGAATTGACTGGGTATGTGTATGGGGAATCCTCGACTTTTTCAATTGAGTATGGGGATGGTTATGGGGATGTACATATCCCCGCCATATCTCCGTCATCATTTAAATTATTAAAATATTCACAATTAATTAAGTAACCCTATATATATATATATATATATATATATATATATATATATATATATATATATATATATATATCAATCTTTTATTTCTTCTAATTATTTGGTTTGTCATGAAACTCATTCGCATCTCCAATATATTTTTCATCTTATCATGACATTTATGTAATTATGTTAAAATGATGTATGTCAATTAAAAAAATTTTATGTTTCATATTTGAATATTTCTATTATTTTTTTAATATTTTTATTTATTGTATATTTTCCTTTCACATGAGTATGTTTAATACTCTCAATTTAAGTATTTAATAACATAAACCTTTCATTTACTAGGTAATATAAAAAAAAAAACTTTTTACTTATTTTTATTAATTTTTATTTCATTTGAAGATCTTTTTTGTTTCGCTAAAACAATTATTTATCAACCATTCAGTATATATGTTGATATTTGAAAAGTGTTCTTAGGTGTCTAAGGTATTTTTTATCTTATCATACCCTTAATTATACATTTGTTTATCTTTGTGTGATTTCTTTCAATAGTTTATAAGACATACATTTGTTAATTTTTTAATATTTTTATTTGTTGTTTATTTTCATCATGTAGAATACTATTTTAGTATATTTTATCTAATTATTTTTTATTTTCTAACTTATTATATCAATCATACTGTATTTTTTTACTATAATTGTATAAATAAATTTTATTTACTACAATATCAAAATTTAATGTAATTGCCATGAATATTTTTTTTATCACCATCCAACATATATTAGAGTTCAAAAGATACAATATCTATGTTAAATTTTTTATTATTATTTGTTATTTGTTTCATTTTGATTAAGTGATTTTATTAATGTATAAAAAAAGAGATTCATTAGAATTTAAAAAATTGAAGTAAACAAACATTTAAAATATATTTTAATTTGAATATTTGTTTTCCTTTAAATTTTTTTTAAAATATTTTTAAATTTTATCAACTAGCTTTCATTAATGTTTGCAGTTTGCAAATTTAATAAACATTTTAGTTCTCATGAAATTTTATTTGGTATTCCAATGTAAAATGTAAACAATTATAATTTATTTTAAAGTATTTGATATCGAAGAAACAACCATCCTCCTAATACTGAATATTTGATAATATTATTTTTCATTTACCGTAATTTTTTATTATTTTATAAAAATTATTTAAAATTTATATTGAAGTAGTAAGGAAACGGGTACGGGTATGGGTACGAGATTATACCCGTTACTCGGTGGGGGTGGGAATGGGATAAAATTTTGATACCTGTTGGGTTTGGGTATGGGGATGGGGATGAATTTTATTTCCGGGGATGGGTATGGGATAGTGAAACCCGTCCCTGCCCCGCCCCGTTGCCATCCCTAAATCCAAGGCACATCCAGATGCCAATACCAAACAATATACAAGAACTCAACAATAGATATTAGAGTACTAAAGGACAAAATAGTACATGAGCCATAGCCTTATGAGAAAGCCCAAAACAGTAGAATCCAGCCCAGGTAGGCTACGCAGCGAAACCATCACCTCCCTGTTGACCACGGGTGTTCCTCGCATCTGCTCACATCAATAAATTGATGATCATCGCAAAAGAGAAAACCACACATACAAGACATACAACAAACAACAAAAGGGTAAGCTAGAGTGGAAAACAGTTTATCACACAGTTACATGCTATTTCACAGTCCAATCAGTATATGTCATCCAAACATGTTATGACCTTTCAAACAATACTCTAAGACTCAGACTCAACTCATCCGGATACATATAATCTAGTCGGATTCAGCAAATGCTTACACTTGTGGTGGATATCCCTGCTCTACCGAGCTGCTCAGCCCCCGAGCTAAGTGTTACAATGTCTCAACTCCCACACACAAGGTTAGCCCTTAATGAATTTCAGGCCTCCGCTACTCTCACCAAAAGAGTCAGTCCGCTCTACGTGAGACTGACTGACTCCTTAGAGTGTCAGGATGCAACCTTACCTTGAATCCTTACTAAATTATATAGATGGGGCACCACCATGAACTCCCACTAATAGGGGTCAAGGAATTACGTCCCGACCAACTGAGGCACCACCATGAAGTCTCACCTAGAGACTCATGGAATTACGTCCTAACCAATGAGGCACCACCACGACACTGTCATGGAATTACGTCTTAACCACATACCATTCATACTTCAACAGCCAAATAAGCATTTATCAAGCATACCAAACTTTATAACCCCTCTTCATTCATATCCCATATCAAATCCATACAAACTCGTCATATTCAAACCATGAATCAATCCATACATGCGACATGCCCAAATCATGTTAAGCTCATTCATCACAGAATATAGATTATCTCATTCATACATAATCATCCAATTCATACTTTAAAGTCAAGATCAATCCAAACATATAGCCAACATTTGAGAACAGAGAAACAACAAAACAGGCTACATTCTTGCCCAGCTTCTCGCTTAGGCAGAAAGGTCTCGCTCAAGCGAGCTCCTTTCGCCTAGGCGAGAGCTCGACAATCAGGAATAGTGGCCATTTGCACTAGCTCGGTTAGGCGAGATCTCCTCACCTGAGTGAGGCATTTTCTTGCTCAAAACAAAGATGGCCCGCCTGAGCGACAGCTCGCGCAAAAGGCCTGGGCGAGCCTCTGCTAGTCTCGCTTAGGCGAGACAAGCTCGCTTGAGCGAGATTATTAGTTCTCGCCCCTGTTCTCACTTGCACCAGTCACATTTTCACATCCAAATAACAACACAAGGCATCCCACATGTTCACAACAACGTTAATCCATACAAACACCAAGCATACTCAAAAACAGGCAAAAAATGATTTAAAACTCGAAACCCTAGCTTCCCTTACCTAGAATGAGCTAGTACAGGACCTCGACACCAACCACGAAGCACAACAACTCTAGGAATAGGCTTAGAAGCTGGAAAAATAGCGGGACATATCTTAAGATGAGCTCACTACGAAACCTTAACTGGAAAACACGAAAATATGTCAAGGGATAAGTGGTATGAGTTGGAGAGTAACTTACGCGGAGCAAGAATGAGCTTGAGCGAACTTGACGGAGGCTAGGAAATCAAACCCTAGCAGAGCACAGTTTTGGAAGAGAAGAGAAGAGCAAAGCGTTTGTTTTCTGAAAGTGAGAAGAGAAGAGAAGGGTTAGGGCAGTTTAGGGTCCTTGGTTCCCTTTGGGCCAGCCCTAGGCCCAACTAATTGGGGCAACCCCTTTTTAAAATAAGGCAGAAAAATATAGGGCCTTACATTATCTTTTATAATTATAACCACTAAACACATATTATAGTTGTTAAAATTTAATTTTAAAATAATATAACTATTCTTAACAGAATTTAGATATAATCACTAGAAATGACAAATAGACTCATATCCGTAGGTATTACTCGAACTCGTCCCCGTTTTGACGGAAATCCTCGCATTGACTGAGTATGAATATGAGTATGGATAATACTCGAAGTTTTCAACTGGGGATGGGATGGGCATATATATATATCTCCGCCCAAATACTCGTCCCCCGTTTAAATTAGTAAAAAATCTATAATTTATTAAATAATCTAATATATATATATATATATATAACATATTTCTTACTCTCTCAATTGTTTGACTTTTTTAAGATTTAATCTTTAAGGTAATTTTTCTTCTTCTAATTACACAAATTTTTTTATTTCATACGTAGATATGTTCAAATAGGTGTTTTTCAATTTCATTTTATCAAATAATTTTTAGATCACACATTTGATTATCTTTGCTCTATTATATATATATATATATATATATATATATATATATATATATATATATTCATAAGAATGTTTGACTCTTAATTTGTAGTTTTTGTTTTCTTACTTTGGGTATATACTTTTTCTTGCTCTCTTTTAATTGTTTGGCTTGTTTTTTAAGGTTTAAGCAGATCTTTCAATGTATTTTCCCTTTTATCACAATCGTAATTATACATTTTTTTTCCTTTGTGTTATGTTCAAATGGATATTCTCAATTTCATTGAATCAAATTTGGGTCACACATTTAATTACCTTTACTCCTTTATAATATTTTTATTTATTATTTATTTATTTTCATCAGAACATTTGACTCTCAATTTTAAGTGTTCAATTGCATAAACCCTTAATTTAATTCAAGATCAAAATATGAAAAATATATGTTTAAATTTAAATTAATTAATTAATTTTGTTATTTGTGTTATTTTGTTTAAATGGTATAATATAAATTTTTAATAGCATAAAAAATATTTGAAATATTTTAAACTTGATTATTGGTTTTCCTTTTATATTTTGTTAAAAAAGAAATTAACCTTTTTACTTTGTTTGATTTTTGTGTGTGTTACCTATGTTGTTTGATACTTTAATTTGAGATTTATACTACTATAATATTTTTCTTAGTATTTGACATCATGAATAGAAAAAAAGAGTATGTTATTTTAATATTGAATATTTTGATAGTATCCTGATTGTAACATTCCGTTAGGATATTTCAGGTTTAAACAAAAAAATAAAATAAGAAAATAAAAACGCATTAATTATAAATCCATTTCCCAAAAACGTGGGAAATTTCAAATAATTTATTTCATAATAAAGATAACTCTGAGTTCAAATCTTCTTAAAATTCAATGAAATACCAAAATAGTCTCATAATAGATTACATCTTTAATCCAAAACCATAAATGATAAAACTCTATAAAACTATTCCCATGAGTTTTCCCCGTTCTGCTGCTAAGCCTCACCAGATCCACCTGCAACATCATCTGCTCCCGTGTACCGCGTACACGATCATCGCCAAACACAAGCAGATAGGGTGAGCTAACAAAATAAACACACACACACACACACACACACACACACACACACACATATATATATATATATATATATATATAACACAGATATATA
>Ga0214542_1007306_pt1 | contig 19289 bp, 9 predicted proteins | sample CNSS1metaG_FD_160096 | JGI IMG/M metagenome (GOLD analysis project Ga0214542, IMG submission 160096) | Root nodule microbial communities from cowpea collected in UCLA plant growth center, Los Angeles, California, USA - CNSS1 | ecosystem: Host-associated > Plants > Roots > Nodule | place: USA...
CAACAGTAAAGAAATCTAGCACAATCCAAGCATACACTCAATTACACAATTCAAGCACTCATACAACAATCAATCATGCAATTCAAAGTCATCAAAATGATTTCTATATGAAATTCAAGTAAAACAGTTAGTTTCCCTTACCTGTTATCTTGTTTAGACAACTTTATAAACGTCAACACCTCTAACTCCACAGGATGCTCTATCTACACATAGAAACATCACAAGAACGATAAGGACATACCGTTATGATCACTGATCAGCAGATACTCATACTGATGATTAAAACGTCGCATGCAAGCGGAAAAGGGCTTACATGCAACAGAAAACAGAAAAAGACTAAAAAAAGAGAGCGGAAACTCAACTTACGCGAACGGAGAAACTGATCGGTCCAATTTGAAGAGCTCGCCGAGAGGATCAATACTACGGTCTCGGTTCTTCAATCACACGACCAGAGAGACAGAACCTCTAGAGAAGTCAGAGAACTATAGAAAAGTGATTTCTAGAGAGATTGTGTGTTTTAAAATAATGAAACTCGTTTATAACAATTATATCTATACTAAAACCTTTTAAAATTAAAATAATCGAGTCTCACTATTTTTAAACCACTATCACTTTTAAAACGCCATTTTCTAGGATTTTACATTATTGATACTAGCGTAAACACAGGCGCTATCGCGCCTGTGTTTATGCATTTTTTAAATATATATGTTATTATATTAGTAGGTGATAATATTGTAATATTATTAAATTAATATATAAATTAAAATTATATTTATTAAAAATGAAGTGAAATATATGATAACAGATGAAAGAATAATCATTAATAAATAAAGACGAAGAGAAGAAGCAAAGACATCCGATTTTATAAAAATCTTGTAAAAGTAACGGTCAGCTTTTAAAAATTTAATAAATTATTATATTTAAAGGGTAAAATGGGTATTTTGAAATGTGGACACAAAAAGGGAAATCCCCTTTATATATTGTTATAAATTATATATTCAAAATTATTATATTTTCTAATTTTTTTCTGTCATTTTAATTGACTTCACCTTAATTAGATATCTTCACATCTTAAAAAATATGTCGAATGATAACATTTCTTAATTTATAACATAAGTTAATAGGGTCGGATAAAGTAATCTAATAATCACGTCCCTCATTCAATAATAGAAAAATAAATAAATAACATATAGTCAATTATAAAAAATGAAGTATAATTATGGTAAATTTTTACAGAATAAGCTATTCAGTATGATTTTCTTCAAACCATTAAAATTAAAAATCAAATTAGAAAAACTTAGAGAAAAAAATAACGATCCAATTACAGATAAATTAAAATTAAGAAACTAAAATTAAAAAAATAAAAACCAGATTTACAGGTTTTATAAAATACAAAGATCAAAAGTCTAAAAAGTTTGTGGACTCTTCATATTAATTACATGAAAAAATACAAAATCTAGAGACTCACTCACATAATAAATGAGTTTGAGTTTTTTTTTTCTTTTTCTTTCTTTTAATAAATGCATATGACTCAGTCCCAGTGTTTCTATTTCTAGTTTTCTTTTTGTTTTCAACCTAATAAAAAGTACTCTTTGCAGAAAAAAAAATATTAATAAAATAAGATTTAATTTTGTTTACTAAATTTTTTTTTTACCGTTTTCATTTTGAAATTGTTTTTCAAAATAGCTCATGTAATATCAAAATGTATTTTTTGAAATAAAAAATGTTGGAAGTCTCACAATAATTAAAGAAGATAATTTTATAATAAATAAAATAGTACAAACCTAATAAATTAATTTTGTGGATTAGATTTAAATTTTATATCAAAATTATTGGTTAAAGTCTATTTTAACAAGATTTATATTTTTTAGATATATAATTTTATCCACTGTTAAATGACTTGTTAATATACTTTGACGCACTGTACCTCAACTTGAGAAAAATCACTCATTAATATATTTTGACGCTAAATATCTCAACGTGAGAAAAGTATACTAAAATCATGAGGAGAGTATATTGGAAGTTTAGGATTTAAGAATGAGACCAGTATATTGAAAGTCCTAAATAAAATAAAAGTAATATTTTAAATTAAATTTAAATTCCAATTTTAAACGATGACATTCTTTATAATAAGAAGAATGAGATAAAATTATTATAAACAGATAGTAAACCATATATGTATATATAGATAGATACATTATATAATTTAGAAAGTTCTATATTTCCCTGGTAGGAAGTGTAACAGATGCGGAGCACAGATTACAGAAGTTACCACATATCATTAAATAAATGGCACACGTGAAACACAACGGTGCGTTTCATTTACAACAACGAAAACATTTATTCATCGATTACCCTCGAAACATTGAAAGATAGAAGCTACTACATATTCTTCAACGTGGCTAAGTTCAACGCGGGAAGCACTTCATATTCAAGAGTGAGAACACGTGGCATTGTGGAGCAAAAGCGAAGAACTGAAGCTTAATTTGGAGGAAGCCAGGTCAAACACCACATAGTTGTCCTGCAACTGATATCCACCGATAACAATTGAAGCTTTCACAAAAGACATTCTTGGTTCTGTCCCTCCGTCAACAAATGCCAGACATGCAACGTTTTTCTTGGCCATAACCATGGAATTGGCTCCATGAATACTCCACTGCACTCCCCCTTGCAGCACTAGATCAATAGTTGGCACAACAAGTCCTGTTGCAGAATTACCAATGCTGGTTGAATCAAAACATGCCTCAAATGGTGCCACTGCTGCAACTTTCTTTAATCTTCTGTCCGAGGCTTTCTTGAGGAAATCTCGAATGAAAGGCTTGTAGACAGTGGTTTGTAATTCAGTGAAAGGACTCATGGTACTGATCTTGGTGCCGCCATTTCCCTTGTTGTCAATAGACAAAAGGGAAGGCTTTAGGTTCACAACATGGCCGTCAATCTTAACTGCTTTGACGTCAATGAAGTATTCCTTGGAAGCAACACCTTCCACAGATACAGGACCTGTGGAAATGGGGTTGACAATTAGAGGGGTGGTTTGGAGAAATTTGGATATTCCCAGAGGATATTCCCCAGCTCCAACAAGCAAGTTGGTGAAACCTTGGTGATTTAAAGAGGGTAAACAGAGAGAAAACTTGGAAGGAAGCTTATAAGCGGATGCAAGCTGAATTGGTAATGTAAGGTTTGACCTTGAAAGGCCAATAATTCCTCTGCTGTTTTTGGGTAAGCCATTTAGAGGTGACTCGTCATTGGTGAAGGATGGGAATCCATCGGTGTCAATACAGCTAGAAAGCAAGCCAGAAACTTTCTGTTGAACCAGGTATATGAAATCCTCAGCTAAGCCACCACCGAAAATGAATTTTGCTAGTGGGTTGATTGTGTTAGCAGGACACGTGTTGTTTGTGCAACCTGGTTTGAAGGGGCCATTGCAGCCAACACATCCAACGTCGGGGCATTGCTTTGAGCCACAGGGTACAGGGCGGTAGGAAGAAGAGTTGTAGTGAGTGTTACAGTCATACCATAGGTTTTCTCCGGCAAGATCAATGGTTAGATCAAAGTTGTGCCTGGGAGTTCCTACGCCAACTGAAGTGTAGAAGAGATTAGTTGCAGGGTCTTTCTTAATGGGAAGGAGAAAGGGGCGTGGTTTGGTGTTGGGAGCATGAGATGCAGATAAGGAACAAACTGAGAAAAGGGATATTGAGATTAGGAAGAAATGGATGGCAAAAGAGGAAGACATTGCTAATGGATGGTGTCGATGTGTATAATACAGAATGCTAAGCTTCCCTTTTATAGGAAGAACGACGCTGAGTATATCACATCGAGGAGTTGTGGTAGTAATGATATTTATGATCGGTGTTTGGTCAAAAATTATGGCCATGAAACGCAGACTCTATTTTGGATACGACTTGAACACAGCTGGCATATATTGGCGGTACTCTGAAAGGGACAAGGGTAAACTTGGGTTCTTAATTAAAATACGGTTTATTTTTTAGAACTATAAATAAATTTCACTTGTTTCGGCAAATTTCTTATAATAGTAAGAGATTCATTTTCATCTATAAATTTTTATAATATCGATTACTATCATGTAATTTGTACTTAACAAATGATGTTGTTCTGTCTCTCTTGCAAACAATTAAAGTTTAGGGCAGTAAATGATTTGATTAGGAAGAAAGTAAATCATATCTGTTAAAACAAAAACGTCAGTGACATAATTTTTCTGAAAATAGTTAAACACAAACGAAGAAATTTACGTTGGTAATCTCAGCGAAGTCAAAAAAGAAACCATAGGTTGAAAAGTTTGTCTTATATTTAAGAAAATTAGACATTTACTCTTTAAGAAAGCAAGTATGGGTAGTTAACATTATTCATTTCTTAAAATCAGGCGCTACGCAAATTAAAAAAATAAAAAATCATGCAAAACTTCAAAATATATATATATATATATATATATATATATATATATAAAAATCAAAATAAGAGTACGCTGATATTATATATACAAATAAAATCATCCAATCAAACTCAATGCATGATTGTTTATGATGGAATGACAAATCTCATTATAATTTGTTTATATTTTTTCTCAAGAGAAATATGCAGAAATCTTTTACTAGGTCAAACATTTTTCACAGTTATAAAAATGAAAAGATATTAATATCTTGATTTTCGAACGTTAACATTTTGTCCTCTACTTCTACAATGTGCCATGATAAATTTATTAAACACATATTTTCTTCAAAGCCGTGAACTTGAGCTTAATAAATGGTTAAAATTTATTGAACAGATCCTCTAATTAATTTGAAACAATCGAAATCCATTCGAAACTGCAGTTTGAGGGTAAATTGACTAAAAAAGTTCTCTCAATATAATATAGCCACTAATTCATTCTATTTCAACAGCTTCTTTTTTTTTTCACAGAAACAAAGCTACTGAAAAATACCCACTGGACTTGTGCCCTACCCCGCTTAGGACTTGGCAGCCACCTTCAACCGAGCTTGCAGATACAATGGCATAAACTCTCAACATTTTCATTGATTTAATCAAGCTTCACATCGTAGCTGTTATGGCACTTTGAAACCTCATTTGTAGTTGCCAATGCAATGAAACTCCTATTTTCTATCATTTAAAAATAACAGTTCCAATGTCGGAAGGCTATAAAGAAGAGGGTAGCTCTAGAAAATCTAATTAATCAACTGCCAATTCAACTTTACCCAATCTGTTCTGGAAGCTTAAGATACAAAATTTCACTTCTAACTGATATAAAATTTAATAACTGAAGAAAAGAAAACAAATATATGAGATCGGTGGTGCCATTCAAGTTTATAATAATAGCCAAATAAAAACAAAAATCCAAAAGACACATCGGGCAACATGTACATGCACCGTGTAAGCCAAAATTGTAATACCTCGTTAAAACCCTATCAAGGCATACACAATCAGCTTTTGCTCTGGAAATATGTCTTTCTACTCATCCGTCACGCATCCGCTAGAAGCAGATTTCACATTTTTAATATACTGGGACAGAACAAACAATATAGGATTAAAAACACTGGAAAGAAAAAAATACTGACAAATGTGTAGATAATTGTATAAAATGTGCCGATGTGCATATTTAAATTTATCTAGAGCAAAACAACAAATACACTTTTTATCATCTAATTAAAAAAGGAAAAGAAATGCAATTTCCTATCCCAATATTTCTCAGTTGTTATTCTTTAGTCCTTTGAAGGTTCTTAGATTTATTGTTAATTTAAGTGTTTGACCGCGACACAAGCTTAGAAAATCTGACTTAGGATAAATGTACCCACAACCAAGAAAAATAGATTGTAACAGCTGAAAATAAGAGGACCAGAGAGTAACGTATCGAGATATGGATTGAAATGTATCGAGACCCGCATAAAGTTATTGCTAGTTTTTTTTCCTTCCAAGCGTTTCAAGCCACATACCTTATACAGTGCTCCTTGGTTAGCTTTATATGGAGGAGCAGTCCACTTTTTCCTGCGTGCCTCCATTTCCTCATCTGATACCAAAACATCAATTCTCCTGTTTTGGACGTCAACGTTGATTATGTCTCCATTTTTAATCAGGCCAATAGGACCACCTTCCTATAAAATTAATAAAGCTAGTAAAATTATTATCGTTCACTAAAAGAACAATTTCAAGAATTTCTTTATTAAGAGAAAATAACTGAAAAAAAAAATATGTTTGTAGTCTTACGTAGGTTTCTAAAGCATTCTACCTTTGTAGTCCTAATTAAAACATCAGAATTATAATTGCACATAATTACAGTAAAGCATTACAATTTATTCTTCGACATTTAAAATCGGACATACTACTATTACACCCAATACAACTAAATAGCTTGAATATTGGAATTAAACTGAGTTTGCAAAGAACAAAGTTTGATACCAAAAGGCAGGCCTAGATGGTTTTAGAAGTATAATTTTTTTCTAAGTACACAAACACACTACAATTGCATCCCCTGAATGAATTGCAAAAGTGTGAATAATCACTTCAAAAGATTGCCAAAGCCACTTCTCTGGTCCCTTGAAAATAGAGCACTGCAGAATATACTATCGTTGGCATTGCTTAGAAATATTTCTTTCTCACTCCAGTGTCGTCAGTTTCCTCACAAATTCCCTTAATAATTTGATATTTTGTTTACAATCTTAACACTACTGCTAAGAATCTCAAGAACACACACTTTTGCCAATCACGGTTATGAGAGACTAACCAAACCAGGGTGGTTCTTTATGAGCTGAACAAAGTTAACAAAGATTTTAGCATACACACAAATTATTACCGGTGGTAAACATTCCTTTACTAATAATTAAGTGTAGGGACTAATTATGTCAAGCATTTGGGCTAACAACTTCAGATAAAACATTTCACACACAATGCATCTGATTATAAAAAATATTCAATTAACCTGTGCTTCAGGGCATATATGGCCAACCACAAATCCATGTGAACCTCCTGAAAATCTTCCATCAGTCAATAATGCAACTTCCTGCAATATTAAAAGACAATATGCTTAAGAAATGTCAGTCCAGCATAGGTTCATTATCATCATTCATAATGCTTGAAATAAGTCATTTCAGTTTCTACTAAAATAATAATGACCGGAAAATCTCTGTACACGTGTTTGGCTAAATAGAAATTTTAAATTAAGCACTCAAGTCAATTGAGTTTGTATTAATGAAGATGGAACTCGACATGTGAGTTAACAAATTCGATAGTGATAATGGACACTATTACAAACTAAGTAAATAAAATAAAAAAAGATGAAAGACAAACCTTTCCAAGCCCCGCACCCATTATTGCACTTGTTGGTGTTAACATCTCAGGCATGCCTGGACCACCCTTGGGTCCCTCTCCCCTGATTATAACCACTTTACCCTGAAAAAAATAGAAACACACGAAAGCTTATGTCCAATTTTACGTTTTACCGGTCACCTATTGTGGTTATATCAACGTCAAACCAAACAAATAGTGCAATAAAATTGTGAAATACATAGCAACCATTTCAACCGAATTGGTGATCTGTATAGTTCCAAAGAAGGATGTGGTGCAACAAGCACCAGAATCAGAACAAAGGTAAATCACTGAGATTAACAGTTAAAATAGAAGAACAAACCTAGTCCTTGTTGCTGCTCAGCAAAAAACATATACAATTAAGAAAAACGTTGAAAAATACTATTTCTCTTCAATAGTTACTTTTTCAAAAAAAAAATTGTTTTTTCTCAAAAGGAATCTTGTAAAACAAATTAATGTGAAATTTTCGATCCAATACCAAAGGTTGACAAGCACACGTGAAATAGTAAAACTTTTGGATATTGCAATTCCTGATACTTCATTCAAACCGCTTTGAGTATCTTGACAGCCCTACAGCTAGAATTGTCCTTATATGCTGAGTTTTAGGTGAAACAGGAAAAGAAAACCTTAAAACTCGAAGGATCCTCTGAAATAGCAGCAATCATCGCCTCCTCTCCTTCAAACACAAGTGCAGGACCTGTTGAATAGTACTTGTACTAATAAAAAAATGTGATATGGGAAGATATAATTTGCAAATAAAATCTTCGAGAAATTAAAGAAAACAGGGCATGAAATTTCACCAGAAAAGTAAAGTCCTTCTTTTCCAGTAATTTTAGCGACAGAACCCTGTGGTGCAACGTTTCCATATAATATTTGAATGTGACCCGTCTTCTTGATGGGATTTTCTAGCGGCCTTATTATTTCCTGAATCATGCATCACAGAAAAATTGTAATTTGTGAAGAGATCAATTTATTAGAAAAAGATACAGCTCAACAGATATGTCATACTCGTACCTGCCCTTTGGACAAAGGAGGGACAAGTTCTGCATTTTCAGCAAGGGTCTTTCCAGTGACTAGAGAAGAGGTATAAGTACGTTAGAGATAAGTGTATCTTCTGGAAATTAACCTTCTGTTCTCAACAGACAAAACACGAAGGCACGTAAACATACCAGTTAAACAGTCACCATCTAAAAGACCTTGCTCAAGAAGGTAGCGGATAACTGCAGGGGTTCCTCCAATCTACCAAAGAGAAGTCAAAATAAAAAGAATTTTAAGCAAGCATAATGACGACAAAAGTGCATATACATCATATGAGAAGCAAATGACTGCGACAAATTGATAAGAGAAGCAATGTTCAATTATTTAACAAAAGCATCAATTGCATACCTTGTGAAGATCTTCCATGACGTATTTCCCACTAGGCTTAAGATCTGCAATAAAAGGAACCTCGTCGCTAACCTTCTGAAAATCATCAAGAGTCAAATCAATGCCAACAGACCTGCCAAAATTATTACACTTGAGGTTTCCTCCCAGTATTATTGTATAACAATAGGATCTCTGGCATCAAACTTCACTCACTTGGCTATAGCAATAAAATGTAGCACAGCATTAGTAGATCCACCAAGTGCCATAACTACAACCATTGCATTACGTAGTGATTTACGAGTGATGATATCTCGGGGCTTCAAGTCCATCTTCAGTAACTCAAGTAGATATTTCCCAGCTAACCGACACTCATCCAACTTTAGTGGATCCTCAGCTGGAGTAGATGAGCTGCAGAAACAAATAAAGGTAAGCACATTCTAAAAGAAAACAGGAGAGAAAACTTACACAAAACTTACCTATAGGGAAGAGACATTCCCATAGCTTCTATTGCAGAAGCCATGGTATTAGCTGTATACATGCCACCACAGGCCCCAGCACCAGGGCAAGAATTGCGAATAACATTTTGCCTTTGATCATCACTAATTGATCCACTCACAAATTCTCCATAGCACTAAAGGCAAACCAGAAATTCATGGAACATTATTAACTAAAGTTGCCTTAGCTCAACAGTACACATTCAACTTTGATGTTCAGGGAAAACAAATTTATATATTAGAGTATAGTGTTTCCAACATTAACAGTGGCAAGTTTTTCGTCATTTAAAAAGAAGACTCTACAACAGAATGAAGACTATGAATAACACAGAGCTCTTTTAAGCTTTATATTCATTTTTTTCCTACTTTTCAGTTCACCAAAGAGGGATTATTGCACTCTGTCATACTGGTTTTCCTTTTCTAATATAAAACTTTAGCTCGGCAGAGTTTTCCTTTGTTTAAAAGGAGTGCAAAATAAAAGGAGGAGAAATCAATTAACCACAAACAATTAAGAGATGAGATGAAATTAAAAAGAAAAAGTTTTCTTACCTGAAAGGCAGACACTATGTCAAACGTATTGCCCTGAAAATGGCCAGGCTGAAACAAAAAATAACAATAATCAAAAATAGAACGATGATGAAGAACAGCACCTGAATATTCCTCTACACCTGAAGATGAAAAACCATGTATAAAGGGAGAAGGGGATGAATATTCCCACACCACTTTCTCTTTCATCTCCTTTTTCACATCATTTTCTTCCTATCTCTTTCTTATTTTATGAAGACATAACTCATCTCATCTATTCCCTTGTGTCTTTTATTATTTATTCCTTACTGTTCTTTCCACCTCCTTCAACACCATTTGATGTATACCATTTTACATTTTCTGAAAGAAAAATACCGCTCGCAATAAAAATAAATAAAAAGTAAGCAACCTACAATAACAGAACAACAGCAAAAATGATACACATGTAACAATAGCATATTCAGCCCAGAGGAAATTATTAATTAAAAAAATGGCCAAATTCAAGACAATGGCTACAATTTAAGCGGCTTTACCTTTATAGTCCCGCCATAAACCATGATACTAGGTCTGTTGAGCCTGCCCATGGCAATGATAGTACCTGGCATCTGTAAAAGCGTAAGATACATGTGCACACACAGACATAACATCAAACACGTGGAGCGCAAACGCGGCGCAGGTCTTACATTTTTGTCACAGCCGGGGATGGAAATGTTAGCGTCGTACCACTGCGCAGCCATAACGGTTTCAATGCTATCGGCAATAAGGTCCCTGGACTGCAAGCTGTAGCACATACCTCTGGTACCCATGGATATGGCGTCGCTAACGCCGATGGTGTTGAAGCGGAAGGGAACCATGCCAGCGGCGGCCACGCCTTCGCGGACGGCTTCGGAGAGGAGGAGGAGATGCATGTTACAAGTGTTTCCCTCGTACCAGACCGAGGAGACGCCGACCTGCGGCTTCGCCATGTCCTCCTCGGAGAGTCCTACGCCATAGAGCACGGCCTGAGACGCTCCCTGCGACTTCGGCTCCGTGATTCGGGAACTGTACTTGTTCAACTTGACCGCTTCAGTGGCGGTGTCCACCGCGACGGAAGCTCGGACGGACAGAGAACATGAACGAGAATGGGATCTGAGAGATTGCGGCGGAGTGGGGATAACGGTGTAAGTTGGAGAGAAGAGTGTGGACTGCATCCTGAAGTGTGGCTGAGAGAGTGAGAGAGTGAGAGAGGCGCAGGGCAAAACACTTGAAAAGGTTTAGGGGAAGGGATTACAGAGGCTCTCATGAGTTAATTCCTTGCACTCCTACTTTTTTTAAGGTCACGTGCGCTTACTTTTAGGATAAAATATGTTCTCTGTAAAATGTGGATATATCAGTAAGTTTTTAATAAACAAACTGTATTATTTTTATTCGTCTAAAATTTAAAGAATTTTTTTAACGGAAAAGTATGGCAATAATGATTTTACATATGAATTTTGTAATTAATTCTTAATCAAATATAATTAATAATGTATTAAAACAGTAAGTTTTCTATGTTTTACTATGATTTCCTATTATTAGCTGTACATAACTGTTTTTTGTTGGAAATCATGTAATTTAAGGAAAAAATCATTAAAATAGATAATTTTCAAATAAATAAAGCTAAGGGTACAATTTCTTGTGAAAAAATACTGAAAAGCTTAACTCGCATCCATAATATTTTAAATTAAGACGTGTCATTTCTATTAAAATTGTGTTACATTTACATAATTTTTAACTTGAAAATATTTTATATTAAAGTTATATTATCCTGACACAATTTCTTTACAATAAAATTATGGTATAGAGACATAACTTACTTATATCAATAAAAAGTAAATAAATATTTTACTTATTAGTAAATTTGAAAAAAAAAACACTTAAAAAAAAGCCTAAATTAATTGTACTCAATAGGATCTTAGGAAAAGATCAGGGGATGGAAAAAGCTCCTAAAATTAAATTAGTAACTGATGAAGAAACGGGTAGGTGCAGAGAGACGTACCTATGCAGGGAGGTGCAACACCATGAAGATGAAGAAGCGAATGAATGTGCAACGTTTTTTATTTTGGGCTTTTGTTAAGATAAGTGTAATGAGGGGTAAAACGGATATATTAGATTTTACGGGAGTGTAGAAAGAAAAAATAAAGTACAAGAAGAAAAAAAGGGAGGTGAAGAAAGAAGCGATCCTCCGCACAACAAGAAGGTTAGTCCAAATACAGGAACGGAAGTGCAAGATCAGCCCAATTCTTTTCGAAGAAAAATGAAGAAACAAAACATGTTCAGATATAAGGGAGGAAGTATAGGATTTCTTTCAAGTATAATCTAATTTATATATGAATTATTATATTTTTTTAATATCTTATTTATTGTTTATTACCTGTGCACACATATACAATTACTTAACCTAAAAATTATATAAAGTAGATTTTATTACAAATTGAATGGATGTATAACATTGGTAAATATTGACTAGTTATGTAAACCTTTTATTAAGTAATAGTACGTGTATGGAACTTATAAATGTGGTGTTACAAAAAGAATACTACTACTTTTTAATATTACATATAAATTTGATACATTATAATTTTGTGTGTGGTGGAAATACACTTAGAATCTTGGGCCATAGATTTAAACACATCCAGAACCATTTGGAAGAGAATATTCAAAAACAGAATTGACCTACTCCCATAAACTCTCACACGTGTGGTTCAAGTTGAGTCTTCACGTCAATTTCTAACGCACTTCTTCTTTGGGTGTTTGAAAAAATCTTTTATCAAATTGTTAAAATATATCATAAAATAAATAATTCAAAACACAATTAAGAGTTATGAAACGAGTCAGAGTAACAGAATAAGTTAGCATAATCAGTTTTATCCTCTTACATCCTCTTAGCATAATCTTTTTAATATTACATCCTAAATCTTTAACTAATTAATATCACATCAAAATTTAAGAAAAAATAAAAGATCACAAAAACATGGGAGACTACACAAAACGTGTGATAAAAATTATATTTTAAATATAGTCAAACTATAACTATTATAAAAAAAAATCTAACTAAATACAAGTAAAACTATCTACTTATATTGTTTTCAATAAATCAAAACTAAATTAGCTAATTATTAGCATAATGATTTCTCTCATTAAAAAATATACAAATTTTGAACTACATATAATTACAGAAATACAAGCGTCGATGTCATATTTAAATCACTCATTAATTCAAAAAATCATGACAACCTTAAAAAAAATTGATCTCTCATCAACTCATCAAAATTTTTAAAAATCGTCTTTCCAGGCTAGTTCCTTTAAAAATCACATCACATTAAACTAAATCATGACAACCTTTGTTCCATCAATATTCACTTTCACACAATTAATAGATGAAACTTTCCATGTATATAAATAAAAACATCATACCCTCTCTAGTTTGATATTACAATATTTATTTTAACAATTACATTGTTTATAATTTATGTTAACAATTGTTTATTCTAACCATTACATTAACATGATAAAAATATTTAAAGGCATTAAAATCAAATAATTGTATTTTAAAATTAATAGATAATGTTGATTGCCAAATGGGTTATTTACACGAAATTTCGTCACCCGTAAAGGACAGTGCCAACAAAACCAAAAACAGAAAAAAAAAAGTTGAAAAAATGACAAAAAAATAAAAACAACATAAAAATACTATAAGAATTGAAAAACTACAATAACTATAAATAATTTATTCTATTTACTAAAAGTTATAAACAAACCTAAACAGACTTTGGGTAGCATTAATAATTCACGTCGTGGATTGTTTCCCCCTCCTTCCTCAATCCTCATCATCAACGTCTTTTTGTGGACTTTAAACTTCAACCATATGCGTCATGTCCTACTCATTATTAATATTGTAGCTTAAAAAATATGAAATATATCCCATAAACAATGCAGCAAATCAGACACTATCCAACAAAGCTACGAAATTCAGGCTCACCAACACTCACTAATAAACACTTCCAACAAATCGTGGTCACTCCCAACGAAAAAAAAAAAAACTCAATATATAATTTAAGGCAATATGGTTGTAGTTTGGCCAATAATTGTAATGGATAGGTATTTCAAGAAGATTAATTATAAAAAATAATAATAATAATAATGAAAAGGGTCAATTTTATATAATGTATTATCATCGATTTCAATTTAAAATATTAAGTTAATGGATTTATATGTTTATTTTTTGTATAATATTTAACTTTCTCATTTATATTTTTTTATTCTAAGTTTACGATAGAATCAATAAAATCGTTGTCAATTAATATATAAATGAAGTAATGTCAATTTTAGAACGTGTGTTCTGTCATAATATCCTTAAAAGATATGTCAGAAAAAAAAAAGAAAGAAATATTAAAATTTATCTTTAAGTTCCGAGGATGTAATCACCTTAAATACAAGTATGATGGTTTGTAATGGATATCTAGATTGCAAGGAAAACAAAATAACAAATAAAAATGTGGAGTTACCAAGAAAAAAGGTCATGGTGAAGAAACAACCCTAGATGAGTAGTATCTTGTGTTAAAAGTCTCCATATAGATTCCTTATTTAAGATTGTTTGTCAATTTACAAACACAACACCTGTTCTTTGATCTAGGTGTATAAAATTCTCTCTTCCTTTGTAAAGAAAAAGTTTGCTTTTTTATTCCGTCGTGATTTGTTCATCACAAGCAAAAGTCCAAGCGGTAGTGAAGATTAATTAACTCCAACGTTGTCATGATGTCATCTACAAGTATCCAATTAAGGAGTAGATTTGTGCTGGATTTGAATAATAGGAGTAAAAAAGGTGATGTTTCTTTCTGTGCTGAGTCATGAGACAAATTAAATAATGAAGTTGAACCCAAGTTACCAAATAATTGCTGTTATTGGAATGTAAATCAAACCAACCACGTTAGAGATGGTTCACCAAATTGTTGATATGTAATTGAGGGTTTCACGCAAGAGGCAACTATGGCCTGCCAAACACTTTCTATCTATACTTTTTTATCTTGGTCACTTGAAAAGGAAGTTTATTTAGACTAAAACAAAAACGCTAAATGGAGTGTAGTAAAAACAGTATTTTATCGTTGAATTATAATTCTTTGATGACCTGGTTTTATAATTGCAGTCGCCACCCATTATTTATTTTTTTTATTTTTCTTTAAAGATACTTTTGATGGAGACACGATTAAATATTTAAACGTAAATATATGTCTTTTTCGGTGAATATTCGAACTTTATTTCATCACGTTAAGAGATCCACTTTTTCTCGTTAATTCTAACTCCGTTGCTTTAATCAGATACTTCGGAAGGATAACTTGAACTCCAAACTTTGAACTCATGAAGATTTCTTGTGTATTTTGACCATTACGCTCATGTTTGGGAACCCAAATAAAGAAATTGTGTGGCCTTTTTAAGAGTATTTATCTATATAGCTTAGAAAATATTAAACTAAGAACAATGTGATTTTTGTAATTTGAATCAAGATTTTAACCAAATCTATCAAATTAATAATGGTCATGATCTTCATTTTCTAATGAGAACAAAAATAATAACGAGATTTAAAAGTTTGCAAATATCGATCAAATCTTACATATGGCGCAACAATTTAAATTTCAATGTCGAAACACAAAAATAGAAAAGTAGTTTAAAACGTAAAAAAAAAAAAAAAAAAAAAAAACATTTTTAAATACACTAAAGTCATACTCACATGAAAGAAAAGAGATTCATTTAATCAACGGCGGATATTGGATATATACTGAAATCAAGTTATATTTTTAACATACCCAATATTAGATAAAATAATTGTTCATAATTATATTATTTTGTATTTATTATCAATTATGTAAAGATTAAGATGGTGTAAGTCGAGCAAAGATTAATATTAACATAATTACATTTAGCTATTAATTAACACTTGTATTCATAAACAATCTCACTAAAAGTGGATATCTCAGTAGAAGATATCTTGAGAAGGAAGAGAATAAACACGTAAAGAAAACATCTCCATCATAAGAAAATCTTATCTAGAGTAAGGAAATAAGAAAAATACGCGAGAACCTGAATTATAAATTGTACAAATAAAGCTCTCACAAGAAATAAGCTATAAATACCAAGAAATAAGTTTTTTTTTTTAATTTATAAAGAAATTTCAAAACATATAATCAAAAGTGTAAGGCACAAAGATACCATGGACAGAGGACAAAGATTAGAATCATACTAATTAATATATATATATATATATATATATATATATATATAATTATAATGAATATTGATATATTTTATTAATTTTGTTTCGATTTCATCATTAATGATGAAAATAATAAAACACGAGATCGGACTTCAATAATTATTTTGAAAAAATTACTGTTAATATGCAATTAATTTAAACGATTTTATTATTTAATATTATATATATAATTCATATATAATAATTAATATTTTAGACATTTTTTATTTCATTTATTTTGATATAGTTAAGGTTAACGTATTTTAAGTATTATTCGCGTTGATGGTAAGTGCACTACTGAATGATAGTGTTCTTAAGATAAATGACAAGATAAGAACAAAAAGAAAATATGTAAATTATTCTTTATTTGACTTTGAATAACTAACTGAGACATTTTTGACGGAATATATATTTTTTTAATATGATCTTTTTACCAGTATATGTGTGTTGGATAGTAAAATTAGCTTATGACAACCAACCAATCTCCATCTTTATATTCCTTAAATTACCTTCTCGTAAAAATTGGATTTTTACGACATGAAAGTAACTTAATGAATTGAATAAAATTAGGTTCAATGTATAAACGAATATAAAGAAGAAGCGGTGCATCACTGTATGAAAGCTACAAGATCTGGTTAAATTAAGATTTGTTGGTATGAACAAATTGATTAATTAGTCAATGGAGCTGAAAATGAGATCTGAAAAAGCCAAATGAATGGGTCAAAATTTAAATTTTAAATTTTCGCGTTCATTCCGTAGTAAATGGAGCAAAAATGTTTTCTATTGGAGATGTTAAAAAAAAAAAACTAAAACGTCATTTTCTTTTTAAAAAATTATAAAAGCAAAAAAGCAGCACAAGTTGTATACTTTATTTAAAATTAATTATTCTTTTTGCAATATTATATCTTATTATAATTTAATGGTTTCCTATCTTTTCAAGTTCCACTGGATTCAGCTAACTTGAATTCGTCAATGTTAAGATCGCAATCATCGGTTAAGAAAACTAACTTATAATTTCATGGAGAAATTAAAAGTGCACTATATTATAAATCCCATTAGCGATTTTTCCATTTTAGTGACAACTAATGATCTCAATAATTTGAGAGGATGAATTGGGTTATTTCAAAAAAAAAAATTCTTAGCTTTCAATAAAAAGATATTCAATTATTATTCTCTTATTGTGGTCATTTACGCGTGAAATATAAGCAATATATATATATATATATATATATATATATATGTATATGTAATTCTCTTATTAAGATTATTCATAAACATTTCTTAAATACGCTTTTATTTATTTGTAAACATATCTTAATTTGTTTTACTGACTTAAGGTCTTCATAATTATTTTTAATTGATTCTTGTCATCATTTAACGAGGTGGTGTATCCTAAGCCGCCTAAGCAACATTTCTAGATATCCATAATTGATTGATAATTCTATCTCCAACAATAAAACTTTAAGATGAGACAATAATATAACTTTAAACAAATCCCACATCACCTAAAATTCAAAATAATAAAAGGCTTAATAGAATAAAAGCTTCAAAACATCACACACCAATGCAAGTACTCTACCAAATCTACCCCAAATATTATTACTTTTGCAATTACCATAAAGATAAAACTCAACCAACTTAAACAAAAGAGTAAGAAATAAACTTTACTACCTACTCTCGAAAGTTTGTGTGACAACATCAACAAAACAAAAGCATTCGTGTAAATTCCGTGAGCACTAAATATATAATTGTATATATTCTTTCATGTGAATTTAAGATAAAAAATATATAAATAGAGCGAATCAGGTTTGTCGGACTGGTTCGCCAGCCCACTAAGTAAACGGTGGATCGGGTTGAAAATTTCAACCCGCCAATCTGTTGTGGTCGGCCCGCCTAACTCGTCAAACTGGCGGGTCAGTCCATCCTGACCTGACAACCCGTTTTTTTTCTCTTAAATTTTTTTATATCTAAAAATTAAAAAGTAATTAACATTAATAAATATTTATATTATATAAATTATATATATATATATATATATATATAATTATAAACAAATATTTTAAAGAAGTTAAAAGAAAATTAAAAATAAAAATAACGGATCAGTCCACTAACCTACCCTGATGCGGGACTGGTTGCAGTATTCAACCCATTTTGTTGTGGTGGGTCAGCCTAATCTGACACATTTTTGGCGAGTCAAAGACAGGGTCGGCCAAAATGGATCGGACTGGACCGTTTTGACATTCTTAGCATAAACATAGAAAATAAAGACTTACAAATAAAAGAAAGTGAATCAAAATTAACACTAGACTAACCAAATTTAATTCTCATCTAAAAGTTCAGAGTTAATCCAAATATTATAAAGCTACAAGTTTTCTTTTTCATCAAAACTATTTGTCTTTGACAGTCGTGATCCAATAGAATTCTTTCTAAATACTCTTCCCAACTCAATCAGTAGAAATCACACATATTTGTAAAAATTAAAGATATAATAACAAATTTTATTTTATAATTTATATTATCGTGTCTTGATACTCCATGAATCCCTTGTTATATTTTCTTCTTATGATTTGTTTAGGATTCATAATCTAACATCCCTACCATTATAATATTTGAAAAATGCAAGATAATTAGCTTGTTTTAAGAAAATAATTTGAAATTTAGATGATCAATTTTATAAAATTAGTTTGTAGAGTGAGGTTTGTACACTGATATGATATTACAAACCTATTTTTTAAGATTAAGTTACGCTTAGAACTCTCTTCTTAATATGATATTAAGATTATGTTGGATTTTCTGAGAGAGAATCACTGGAGAGATACAACATATATATGAGCTCAATTCAAACGTAAGAGATTAATATCATTCTTAACTCAAAACCTTAAGACAATTAGTTTATTGATTTTCATTCTTATTTAATGTTCAACTTTCTTATCTTAACTCGGTGTGAAAGTTAGACTCACATTTGAATTCTCAAACTATTATAACATTTTATTTTATTTTTTGAATTTATTGTGTTATCTATTATTGAAACATCAAAAATACTTGGAGAGTCTATTACAACACATGTTATTGAACCACTCAAAATATATAATTTCATATGTAAAAAGAAAAACTCTAACAATCAATTTAAATAAAGGAAGTAATTATAAGCTTTCCAAGTTTATAACCTTTATACTGACTTAAGTAATCGAAAACAAAGTAAGTTTAAATTTGTTTAACTATCTTACAAAATTTGATATTATTAATGTGAATATTTGGTTTTGGATAATTGAGAATGAATATTATAACTTCACGCCTTTTTTTTTTTTTTTTTTGTTCCCATC
>Ga0214542_1007307_pt1 | contig 19284 bp, 6 predicted proteins | sample CNSS1metaG_FD_160096 | JGI IMG/M metagenome (GOLD analysis project Ga0214542, IMG submission 160096) | Root nodule microbial communities from cowpea collected in UCLA plant growth center, Los Angeles, California, USA - CNSS1 | ecosystem: Host-associated > Plants > Roots > Nodule | place: USA...
ATAATGAGTTTATGTCTAACTTTTTTTCTTTAAAAACAAAAAGAAGACATATGAGAGTGAGAGATTATGACAATATGTGAAAAACTAAAAAGACAATGAAAAGGAAAATAAAAATTATGTTAATAAATATTTGGTTTAATTACTCTTTTGATTCATGTTTTGGTTTAAAAATGTTAAGTTGGTCCTCCAATTTTTGTATTCTCAATTTGATCCCGATTTTTGTAAAAATTGATGTAATTCGATCTTTTATAATAAATTTCGTTAAATTCTTCGAAACAGATCAATGATCTTTTCATTAAAATTGAGACTCTTAATATGAATAATTTGCTCTGTTGGTGTACTTAACCTAATCCTAGTGTCAATTTTTAAATAAAAACAGGAACAAAAAGAAAAATTAAACCTAAATATTTTTATTTTTTATTATATTATATATTATATTTTATTTTGTATTTACATTAAATGTTATATTTAAATAAAAGAAATAAAAAATAAAAAATTAATTTGTATTAATTTCTAATATATATTACTACAATTTTAAAATTTTAAAAATTTAATAAAATTTAAATATATATTCTTCGACACCATTTTAACCCCAAAACCTTAAGACAAAAATGTTATGAGTCTTCATTCTTATATAGTATTTAACTTTGTCTATTCTATCTAATGTGAGATTTTGAGTCACACTATTCTATTCTTTCATATGTATTGGTTATAATCATGGTTATTGAGAGATTGTATTTATATATATATATATATATATATATATATATATATATATATATATATATATATATAGATAGATATTTGTATTACACATATAAGATATTTGACACCACTTTTTCACCAAAACCTTAAAATAATGGTATTATGAGTCTTTATTCTTATATAATATTTAATTTTATCTATTTTATCCAATGTGAGACTTTGATTAACACTTGAACTATTTTCAACATGATCACATCGTATAGTTATTACAACTATATAATAACATGTAATCAATTGAAAAATTTTAAAATTTGAATATACAAACAAAGAAAGTTTATTATTTTTTTTCGAAATTTATAAAAAAAACGTAACACTTAAATTAAGATTAAATTAAATAATCAAACCGATACCATCTTATCGTTTGACATCGCTAATCAATATCAGGACAGTTTTTTTAAACGCTTGGTTAAACCGTCGATTAATAATGTTTTGTCCAGTTTACTTTTAATGATAAACAACAAAGTGGCTAATTAATTGGAATAAAGTATGTAAGTCAAATAAGGCAATTTCGTTATAATTGTTAATTAATATCATGAATAGTCTTTTAATAATATATTTTTCGAAACTTAATGATGAATAATTAAAAATAGTGGTTACACCCTAGTCATGGCCAACAAGGTCATGCTGTAACAGGGTGTAGGGCGTGAAATAATATTAGTTAGCGCATGAACGTTGAATACAAAACACGAGAAGCAACGGATTATTCTCACCCAGTTTTCTCTTCACTCCTCCACCATACCCTGCACACCGTTAGATCAAAATATCATCAAAATCATTTAAGAGATCTAAAGTCAGACATTTTAAAATTAATCAAACTATAAACAAATAGCATTTTTTATAATGTGTGGCATTTTTTAAAATTAAATTTTAAAGATTTCAAAACTAGAAAAACATATTTTACCATTATCGTTTTTTTAAATGTTCAACTCTTTCAAGTATGATACATATTTAATATTACGTCTTAAAATGTTTGAAGTTTTTGATATCTTGAATGTTTTATTTTTTTAATAAATACCTTATTTAATTAAAGTAGTAAAGTTTTTTTTTTGAATTATAAGAAAATAAAAACTTTTAAAAATACAAGAAGAAATATATTTTAATCTTAACCATTTATTACATTTCATCGAACGGTTAACATATTGCTAGAGAGTGCTGGGGAGGATCCGGTTCCGAATACACCGACTCACACCTCAGAACACGCACATTGACACATCACACACATACAAAACACAACAACGCAGAGAGAGATAGAGAGAGAGACAAAGGTCACGTTGGATATGTAGCAAGCAGAACTGCTGCACCTTCTTCTCTTCTCTACGCTTCCACCCACTCACTCTTCCGTTTCTACTCCCTTAATTCTCTCATAATTCACAATCCTCACGTTGAGTCATTCACATGAAACACTCGCGCTCCCTGTTCTCGCTCTCTTTCTGAATCATTCATCATATATAATCTCTATCTCTCTCTCTTTCTCAGGGAAGGAGAAAGAGGTTTCCATTGTCGTTGTTGTAGAAGAAGCTGAGGAAGAAGGAGAATGGAGTCAACGGAATCTTCCTACGTGTCTTCTCCCGAGGGACCGAGGAAGCACGCTGCATCGCCTCCTCCTAAATCGCCTTCGCTAGGTATCTGATCCGATCCGATCTGTTTTCTCTCTCTATCGCTTTCGTTCTTTCGTTTCGCTTAACCTTGCTCTTTGCAGCGGACAATAATGTAGGTTAGTGACTGAATGTCGGCGAGCTATTCCACGGTCAACGCCTTCATTCCCAACCCTAATTCATAACAATGGAGCTTCAGTGCTGTTTCTCGCTAGATTTAGATTCTGTTTCTATTTTCCTGTTATGAAATCAGTGAAGTAGAAGTGTTATTGTGTCGTGTGTGGATGTGATTTTCGGTTTTACGTTTTCTTAACTTCTGTTGTTTTGGTAATTGAATGATTGTTATTATTATGGCTTCTGAGTGGAGTAATTATTCCGTCTTTATTCTTTTCTTTGGTTTTTAATTTTGGAGATACCAAGCAAGGTAGAGGGAATACTATTTTTTGTTGTCCTTTTGATGTCATTGAAGCTAACGGAACTTTTTCGAAAACAATTTATATTCGAGAAAGGTTGGGAATTATTTCAGTTTCAATAATCTTGAGGCATATTCTGCACGCAGTTACGAAGTCTGAAATTTCGTTTTGGTTGTTGCTTTGCCAAAAAGTTTCTAAGATTCTGTATGGTATCGGTGGAGAGAATTCAGAATCGAGTTTGTCTCAATTTTTTCCTTTCAGTTAGGGTCGAAGGGAAGCATCCTTTCTTACGCTGAGGCAAATTGTGTTTTAATATAAATTTCGGAGAAGAGAATTATGTTATGGAATGCTTATGTGAATTATGACGTTAGAAAATTTTGAGTGAGAGACAAAGGAACTTTCCCATCCTTTGTTCGAGTATCTTAAAGCTGCTTATTTAAATTAAATAAGTGAAAGTATGTGCTCTTCCCTTGTTGTATATTCACTGAAAAAATATATTAGTGTGATTTGTAAAATGCCTACGTGAAATTATGTAATTAAAATTTTTCCAGACTCATGCGTGTTTTTTTTACTCTCATTTTCTAATATTTGAATTAGAAGCTTTTCCTAACTGCATCAATTATACTTTGATTTGTGAGCATGTAAAAGTTTTAAATTAATTCTGTTATTAATTTCATGTTCACTTTTTTTTCAGATTCTGAGGAGAAGCCAACATATATTAGGTTTCTTGTATCAAATTCTGCAGCTGGTTCAGTCATTGGAAAGGGTGGTTCAACTATCACTGAGTTTCAGTCACAATCTGGAGCACGAATCCAGTTGTCACGTAATCATGAATTCTTTCCTGGAACTACTGATAGGATTATCATGGTATCTGGTGCGATAAATGAAATACTAACAGCTGTTGGACTTATTCTTTCTAAGCTGCTCAGTGAGGTAATTTCTATGATGTTGATTTAATTAGTTGTTTGAAGAACAGATGTCCTGCATGCATCTGAAATTATTTTGCTACCTGTAATTAGCTTCATAGTGAGGATGACAATGATGCTGAGCCTAAAACAAAAGTGAAACTTATTGTTCCCAATGGTTCATGTGGTGGAATAATCGGAAAGGGAGGTGCAACCATTAGGTATCATCACTCTTCTTTGTTGTCTTTATGAGGCCTATTTGTTTGCCATGTATGTAAAATATGTTCTATATAAGTAGTCTTGATGCTTGCCTTTTTTATTTACTTTTCTGATATATCTTGATTTCGACTGGTTATATTTCCTGGATGGATGCTGGTTCTTTGTTGCCTGAGCTTCTATTTCCCTTGCTGCCCCCTCCTAAAAAATAGTTCTTGTTAGGTCAACTGTTATTTTCACTGTTGGAACCTTTCTCTGTTTTAATGTTATTCATTATCATATACTGAGATAATAAAAACTTAGCTTTTACTTTTTTTCCATTGATTAGATCATTTATTGAAGATTCTCAGGCTGGCATTAAGATATCTCCTCAAGATAATAATTACTATGGACAGAACGATAGGCTAGTTACCCTGACAGGAACTCTCGAGGAACAGATACGTGCAATTGAATTAATTGTTTCTAAGTTAGCTGAAGATCCTCAGTATGCACAGTCCATGAATTCTCCATTCTCATATCCCGGTTAGTGACACTTGTTCATATAGTGCAATATCTGTTATCCATTTGTGGATTTTGCTATTACATCATGTATATTTATTTTTGGAGAACCTAATATGAACGATGGAAGTAATTGCTGATGCTAAAATTACCCATAATATCTTATATCATCTGTTTCTCTATATGTATGGAAATCTACAATTGTGGTTTTCTTCGTTGCAAGGAGAGAAATGGGGCCTTACTTGAATTGTCATATCATGTTCATTTTTTCTTAGTTTAGTTTATGCTTTTGTACATTTTACCTTTTTTGTTTCGAATCAATGAGATGCACCCATCTGTCATTCTACTTTATTGTTTGGTTAAAGGATAGCCATGGCGGGAGAATGTCCCCTCTTGAACTTTGAGTAGCATATTATTTTATAATATAACAGTTGAAGTTTATAACATAATACATTTGCAATACCTATTGATCCTACTGAGCAAGACTTGTGTATGAAAAATTGTAAATAACAAGTGTATGCTTACTTCAGAGTTCAGAAACTGCACTGTACTGTCCAGTTCAACATGTAACTCATCATCTACCCAGCTTTGATGATCTAGTCAGGTTTTATAATCATAAACCTTTAAATAATTCAAACTGTTGAAAAAGTTGTGAATTGAGCGAGATCTGTTCAAACATTTTGAGTGGTGAACAGTGCCTATCGACTCTGTTTTGCTGCCCATCTCAAGCTTCCACTTTATCTCTATCTGCTCAAGTCATGTCCCCGCATATCCAGTTCTTTAGTCAGTTCTGCACCAATGGCTGCATCTTTGGTTACTTGTTAGAAGCTCTTACTGTTACTGCACCTGATATTTGTAGGGAAAAATCATTAGAAAGAGACTAAAATTTAAGAGGACGTGATAAACTGTGTTGCTAAATGGGTTTAAACTATTCAATGGAGAGAAAGTAGTACGATGGAAATCTAATAACGTAATTAAATAGTCTTTTTAATGACTACTGATATATTCATTTCTACAATTGGAGACATCCAATATGGACTATATTGATTAAAAAAAACTGTAGATTCATAGTGAAGCATGCATATAGTTATTGCTTAGTAATTGGTATAAATGGTTGATGTGTACGTGTATTACAATTTTAATTATTAGTGTGTGTATCAGTCAATAGAAATCTAGTTTGCTCCTACAGAGATTCGTAGCCTTTGATTTCGTTTTCTAATAAATTCCAATACTAAATTTTTGCATCAAGTTGTTCCTTTTGTAGGAAAAAATTGATGTTAAAAAATTGTTTATCAACTATTGACATTGGAGGACTATTTTAGTGCATTTTTCATTATAGGACCAAACTGATGGCCCGTCTGTCTTTGGGTAATCAAAATCCCTCTCTCCACACACACACAGTTTAATTATACGTCTGTTTGGCCATGCTAACCATTAAATTCGGAAGCAGTGTTTCTTCAGTGACTGGGTATATTTTCATAACCTTGAGAGTAATTATGTAAAATAGATATGTTTTGAAATAATATGATTTTTTAAATCCTTTTTTACTTATTATTACCCCTTCATTTTCCATTTATTCTTCATACTCACTAATTTATCAGCTACTTTTTATACTAAACTTTTTCACATCATTCTTTTATGCTTGTATTCACACTTGTACTACTTTGCACATATGCTACTGCCTTCTTGCTGTGTGTGTTCACACAATTCCAAAATAAACCATTAGTATATTTTCTCCTTGTAAATAAAGTTACGGAACTTTAAGTGCAGTGAATTAAAATTAATAAAAGGAGAGTTAAAGTTCTCTCATGCTCTGTAATTAATCTGATTGTTGGTGTGACAATGTTAAGGTTTATACTTCATGGTTCAAAATTGTGTGTTTTAATTTCTATCCTTTTTTTTTGTGCACTGGAGTTGTATCGTTGTTGTTGGTATATGTTTGAGATCAGATCCATGTTTTAATTTTGAATGATTGTGAATTCGGCTTTAATTTTGCATTTAGCTATAAGAATACTGCCTAATTTGCTTGAATTGTATGCTCCTTTAAACATGTATCTTGCTTCACTTGATGCACATACTAACTATGCTCTGTGTGGCTTGGATCTGCACAACCGTGAATTGGAAGTCATCATTTCCAAATTTAAGTCAGATTTTCTTGGTAGCATTATTATTTATATTTAATGCAGTACTGATTATCAAACTCATATTTGCATAAATGTTTTGGCAGTAAAAACGATTTTTTTGTTTCTTATTGCAATTTTAACTCTGTCCTGATATGCGAGTTCGTTTCCTAATTGATTTTCTGTAAGGAACAGTATATATATATATATATATATATATATATATATATATATATATATATATCTATTGAGGCAAGTTCTTCCCTTTTGTTTTGCTGTACCTCGTTCTAGTGAACTGGTCTTGTAAATTAGAGAATCTGTTACTTTGATAAGGTGAGTCATGCATTGTTCACATTAAATTATTAATCTTCATATCTTGTCTCTTGACCTGAATTGTGATCAGTCAACGTAAATTCCACTTAGTTCTTAAATTTAGTTTAATTATAAATACTGAGATTGGCAAGGATATATTGGTCACTTCATCCTAGTCAGATTCTTTGATATCATGTAAGAATCAACTGTTCAATTCAACCAAGTGCTTAACCTGTTGGATTGACGCTCAATTCTGGATTATATCTCTAACAATGGTATTTATTGAAACAAAGCAGCAATATGCAACTATGGATATCTCTAACAAAGCTACAGTAGAGTAGAAAGTATACTTCAAATATGATCCTTTTTTTTTGTAATTTTGTATTTTAAAGCTAGGTTCTCTTTTTTGTGGCAGTGAAAATGAAGATTTGAAATGCCGTGCTTTGTATAAGTAGTTGTGTTTTGTAAGGAATCATAATTGGTGAGTTTGATCCTAATTAAAATTTATTTAACTTAAACATCAGGTGTATACTTCTCGGGTTATCAGGGTGTTCCATACACATATGTGCTTCCATCTGTTGCACCACCTGCATACAATGCAGTGAATTACAGACCAAATGGTGCCGGAGCTAAGTTCCAGAACAACAAGGTTCTTCACTTACCATTCATTTAATCTTGTTTGAAATTTTTCATGTTGTAAGTTGCCAAATTTTCAGACACACACGCACACACTCAAGAACAATGAAAGATTTTAAATTATATTCATTTATTTGTAATCCTTGTTAATATGCCAATTTTTTCTTTTTAAATCCATGGTGACATGACAATTTAAAAAACATGATATTCGACGTAGCATTTTTAATGACATGCCATTTTTGTGATGTGGCAATTGCTGCCATCAACGATGAAACTCTGTTGCTACAACAGGTTTTCTCCACAGATATTAACACGAGGGACCAAAAGTGTGTAGGGAAAAAACAAAAATAGTATGTGTGCAAGGATTAGTTGCGTATTTAATTAAGCCTTTGCACTAAGAGTCCAGAGTTGACTAGATGTTAAAATAAAGGCCATGAATCTGGTTAAAATTTATTTCACTATGCTATAAATGTGATTTTAATCTAGCTTTATATGGTTTTTTATCAACATTAGTTAAAAGGGTAACCTTGTTCGAAGTTAGGATGCTTTGACAGTCCAATGAGTTGAACCAATCAGTTCAACATTTCAGGTGATTTTGGACCTGTTTGGTTTGCATGAGTATGCAGGTGTGTGTGCAGTTAGTTAGGTTAGTTGGTAAAAAATACCAGGGCTTTTGTTAGGAAGAATGGGAGTGGGCCTGTGATTGGTTAGGCCTGTTAAGAGTGACTTTATGTTAGCAGACCAGTAGCTGTATATAAATAGTAAGAGGGTTGAGGGATTTTATCCTGTCAGTTGAGAGCATGAAGTCCTTTGGGCATTAGGAACTGCTGACTCTCAACTGTTGTGCAGTGTGTGCTCTCTTCTATAGATTGGGATTTCGTCCCTATTTTGTCTTTAGTTCAGACACCAGTTCCTATCGGTGTGTGTGTGAAATCTTACAAATATATGGAAATACTACTTTATGAGACTTGAAAATAAGAACATAATAACAATATTAAAATCGTATAAGAACATAAAATAGTTTGTCAAATAGAAAAAATAATTGAGTCTCAAGCTTGAGAGATCTGTTACCATATTTGGCTCACTTTTCTTACAATATCTATATTATTTTTCCCTTAATCAATATGTTATCGTGAAATTTTATATATAATCAGTGGTGAATGAGATTAACTTTAAATCCTTGCATCCTCATACAGTGATTTGCTTTATCAGTTTCACTTACATTCTCTTCTGTTCCAGGAGGAGCGGAGTAACTCGGTGACCATGGGTGTTGCAGATGACCATATAGGATTGGTTGTTGGTCGTGGTGGAAGGAATATTATGGAAATTAGTCAGGTTTGTTACGCCTAACAACATTTCTATGTATTTATTGTGATTACTTAATAAAATAAACTGACTTGAGAAACGCCTGCTTTTTCAGGTTAGTGGGGCGAGGATAAAGATATCAGATAGAGGTGATTACATTTCTGGAACAACTGATAGGTGGGAATTTGTTCACACAAGATTTTACTTTGCTTCATATCCTAGTATAACAAAAATTATTAAGCAAATGCCTGACAGAATATGTTTACCGTAAATATTTTACACGTTTCGTGCTTTTTTATTACAGGAAGGTTACCATAACAGGAGCCCAGAGAGCTATTCGTACAGCTGAATCTATGATATTGCAGAAGGTTGCTTATGCTAGTGAGAGGGTGATTGAGTAGTTTGCAAGTGCACTTGTCTGCTCTTAGATGCTTAGTGAATCTGCTTGCTAATTGCTTATACATTTGCTGAATTTTGGGATTTGTTTACATAAATTATCATCACATGATATACCTTTGGAGGTCTTTATTGTAGCGGGAGAGGGCAGGAATTTTTTTTCTTAAATTGAGAGCGGTCTTATAGAATTTCTTCTCAAACCCCATCAACAGACAAGTTCGATTGGAAAGTTGACGCTCATTTCCAAAATGTAGTATTTAGAACTAAATTCTTTTTTTTTTGTAAGTCAACAGGTGCTAATGTCTTATATGATCTGTATCCTCAATCACTAGCCTGAGATAGGATTTGAAAATTATTTTGTGATAGCATTTGGGAATCAAGAATTCACTTGTGAGTTGTTAGAACCTCAAGCCCGAATTGTGTTTCTAATGTTGACGATTTACTAGCCGCTATTTATTAGAATATCTCAATAGCAGTTTTTCGCTTTCAGATGCTCTTTTTAGCTAAATAAAGTCGTTTCTTTCTTAAACTGTCTATCAGTTTTGTGGCATTTGCAACAGGTTATGCTGATTCTTTTTTTAACTACATGTTTGCATTTGTACAGTTTTCTTCGAAAGTGCACCGATAAAAGCATTATGTTCTTTTCTTAAAATAAAACTAATCCGTCAAATGTGTATAAAGGTTTGTATCATTATCTTATTTTTTATGCATTGGTTATTCTTTTAAAAAAGTTAAACGTTACTCTCTTTTAGTTGCGGAAAGAAAATAGTTTATTATGACTGTTTCATGCATGTCTCTACTTGTGAAGTCTAAGCCTTTTTTTCCCTACTATATATAATACAATCATAAAAAGACAAAGAATAGTGATGAATTCCTTACTACTGCTTCTCGGATGGAATATGATTATGCTTATGAACCTAGTGAAGTAAAGATTGGTTTGTAAATGCAAAAAAAAGGTCTTGTGCTTAAGATAAAATGATCAGGGCGTGTATTTTAGTTTATACTAAACTAAGGAAGAAATATTGCCTTACACAAAGTAAAAATAAATTTTCAGTTTGATGAAGAATAATTTGACAGTATTTGAAGCTATAATAGTATCGGGAAAAAAATAAATCTTATTAAATATTTGAAGTTGTAATAATTAGGTTATTAACTTTAAAGATAGCTTTGATAGTCGAATCTAGTTACATAAGAAGTTTTGTTAAGATTATAATCAACCGAGTAGGTAATAATTCATGAAGCTTGATTGAGGAATATTGTTTCAAGAAGATAAACATTATTTATTTTTATTACGAAAATGTATGACATTATCCATGCCAATGCAACTATACTGCTATACGCAATTATATAGTATGTTTCTATATAAACATACTTTCCACGTTTGACATAAACACATAAAGCATCAGAATTATAATTACAAAATTTTAAATTATTTGTAATTGAACCTAGAGTTATAAAAGGTTACATAATAGAAAAATTGAGGAGGAGATAACCTTTCTTTTAGATTTAGACAATAGGAAATCAAGTTCATAAAACAAGATTTTGATTATTTTTAATAAGATTAAATATTAGCATACCATTTTTTTTAAATAAAGTGATCAATGTCTTGCTAATTCTGCAATTGTTGTTTATATTTCTTCATGGTGTCTTATTAATTGTTTTATCAGTTAAATAGTAAATATGAAATAGTTTGTAGTTAAAAGAAATTAACAACAATTATCTTTCCTAACTATGCAATAAAGTAATGACAATTTAGCAATAAGGCACTGATTGTACGACGAAAACTATATTTGGTATGTATGCAAGTGGAAGAAATTGTATGGTCAATTTCGAATTTGGTCCTCAGTCTTGACTTATTTACAACACAGCAAATAGCTTCCTGCATGAAACATTTCAATATGTGAAGCTCTCTATTCTTGTAATTCGCTTGATATAAATTGACATTCTGCACTCGACTTCTGACAAAAATTATGATTAACCTTAAATGGAATATGTAGACATGCATAAATTACTTTAATAACTTTATACCAAAGTTCTTGCAATTGACAGAGGGGGCCATGGCCCCCCAAATTTTTTTAAATCTATATATTTTAATATATAATTTTAAATATATTTTTTAAAAATTTAATATTTGTAATATATTTTATATATTTTATTTTCTAAAAGTTTTTCATATATATATATATATATATATAATTTTTTTTTTCACATTTTCAATCTTATCTCTTAAATATTTTTTTAAATTAAAATAATTATTTTATTAATATTATATCAGTTGTTTAATTTAACCATATTTTTATTTAACTATTTTTTAGATTTTATCATTATAAATGAAAATTAATTATAATAAAATTATAGAAATATTTGTATTTAATTTTATAATTATAATAATTATTTTTATTTTTATTTTTTATTAGTGTATATAAAAAAATGGATATTATTCGTTTGGTTCCAAATTTTTTTCAAAAATAATTAAGATGGTTTTTCAATTTTCTTAGTTTCAATTTAATTTCGATTTTTTAAAAGATGATACAATTTGATCATTTTTTGTTAATTTTTGTTGGATCAAAATTTTTTAATTAAAATTGAAGGTGTGAATAAGGATTATTTGTTTTATTGGTATAATTAACATAATCCTAATGTCAATTTTGATAAAAAATCTTTACAACATTTTAAAAAGATTTAATAAAAAGAACCAAATTATATCAAGTTTAAAAAAACTGGAATCAAATTGAGATTAAAAAAAAACTAAATGATCAATTTGATATTTTTAAACAAAAAATAAATCAAAAGAATAATTCAATCAAAATTTTGATATCTCAAAAATATTGATCGAAGATCTGTCGCTTATCGATCCGTCACTTAACTGTATCATATATATATATATATATATATATAATTAAATATTGTTTATGAGATATAATGTATGACATGAGTAACAGATAAAGCTGCACGAAAAATTAGTTGATGAGAAGTTTTTGTCACCCCATTAATATTATTACATTTTTTTGTCAGTGTATTAATAGGAAAGTGGAAGTAATAAATAAGAGAATGTATATAAAAGGGAAAGATGTTTTATTAAACTCGGAATTTCTATAAGATAATCTATTCTAATACACAGTAAATTATATTTATATATAATAATAACCAACTAATCATGAAACCTGTCTAATATCACATACCATGCATGCATCACCAAAGTGATCACACTGCAATTTATTTTCGGAAATCACATGTAACATGGCAATTACTATTATATTACTATTACTATTATATCATATAAAGCAAAATCATTTCGCAAGTTTAAGGGAACTCATCATTTCCTCCTCCACCCCAACCAGATCCATAACCATACCCTGATCCACTTCCATACCCAGAACCTCCATTGCTACCTCCTCCGCCACCTCCACCACCACCTCCTCCACCACCACCACCACCACCACCACGTCCTCCATTTCCACTTCCACTTCCACTTCCGAAACCCCTTCCTTCACCACTTCCGAAACCAGAACCACCGTTACCTCCGCCTCCACCACCGCCTCCACCTTCCCCACCTCCTCCTCCACCATTCGTACCGCCACCAATCCCGGAGCCAGACCCTGACCCGTATCCATACCCTGATCCGGACCCGAACCCGGAACCACCCGTTCCTCCACCGCCACCACCACCTCCTCCTCTTCCACCGCCTCCACCACTTCCTCCTATTCCTCCCCCAAACCCTTCACCCCCACCCGAGCCATACCCCGATCCATACCCAGAACCACGTCCAATACCACCGCCGCCACCCCCTCCTCCGCCACCCCCACCTCCACCACCACCACCTCTTCCGGTAAAAAAACTTTCTGGGACTCTGGCAGCAAATGCAAGGTCGAGAATGAACAAAGCAATGAAAGCAACCCCTAATACCTTGGAGCTTGCCATGATGAGCAAATCAAGTTTTGTGAATGCTGAAAATGAGAAATGTGATGGTTTATTCTCATTCGAACGTGACGAGTTTGAGGCAACAAAAGGGTATATATAGAGTTTGCAAAGTAGAAAAAGCAAAATCTTTTTCTAGCACCTTCCTCTGCTTAACACCTAACCAGTTACTATTCCATTATATATGTATCTCATCATTATTCTCAAGTAACGTGTTGCAGAGGATTCCTTATAGTGCTGCTCCCATTGCACTTCCACTTCCACTTCCACCACTCCAATCTCTGCCATATATATTCAAATTTTCCAATCAAATAGTTTAAAAACAAATCATGAAATTCCTTCTTTCATTCCAATAAATTCAGCATAATTTACTCCTTTTAGCTATTTCTTCGGGGCAGTGGTACTTTCACACTGCAAATTTTTTTCTTACTATCATTTAACACTTAAAAAAACTATTATTTTATTATAATATTTTATATATATTTATTTTTATAATGTTAATAGAATATTTTATTATTAAATCTGGTGTCAAATAGTCCAAACTAGTGTAAAAATAACTTTTTTCATTTCTTTGTTACGTTCACATTTCCTAATATCCATTAAGAAATTAATTAATAAGTTCAGTCATAAAAAAAAAAGTTTGACATATGAAGTGATGGTTATAACTCATTCTTAATTTAGTTCCACTTTTGACTTAACTTTACTCGTTTTAAGTTGTGGGAGTGGAGTTGAAGTCAACAAGCCGCGTCTATTCTCGTCAACATGTTCACACATCAAAACCCACTAAATTTCATAAATTACAAAGCTATATATATTTTTTTAACTTAAAGATTAGAAAAACAATGTTAACATAAATGGAAATCCTTTAACAAAACTTAAATACTGATAAACCTAACTAGTTTTATTTCATTGAATAATACTTTTTCAAATATCTTTCACTGAATAATTTTCAATGACTTCTTTTATTCATGATATAAAATTCCAAAAAAAAAAATATTTTTTAAATGAGATTGGCAAAATAAAATTATAAGAATTAGCCTTTTTATTTGGTAAGAAAATGTTTATTTATTTTTGTATGTTTCGTATATTATAGATCTATTATTGAAAATCTTCTGATTGGTTACTGTGTGTTATATATTTGTAAAAAACGTAATTAAGACCTTTGGATTCATACAAATAAAAACAATCTATCTTATCAATAAATACTAAAGATTTGAACACGACTTAACACACTATAATGTTTTTACTCTTTTCTAAAATCACAAGTTAAATAGTTTGCTGCGGAGAGTAGGTGACTTGTTGTATTCATTAATTTTATTATATTGTATGGGGTTAATATCATTTAGCAAAATGATATTTTGTTGTAAATAAAAATTTAAATTTATACCATTTTTGGGTCTCTATATATATTATATATATATATATATATATATATATATATATATATATATTTATTTATTGTAGAAATGATAACATTCCAAGAAAAAATTATATTTCTTGTCAATTTTATTTTGAATTATTTTTATAGAAAAATATTTATAAATTTTGTTATGAAAAGAAAATTTGCAGAAAATTACTGTTAATGTTTTTGCAAAATATTTTATATAAAACATTTTTCACAACAAATTTTGTAGGAAATATTTACGAATTTTATAATTTTGTAAGAAATAATTATCCACGAAGAAATTATCTGTCAATTAAGATTTTTAGAAAAAATTGTAGAGAAATATTTTTTCTTACAATTTTTTTAACAAATTTGTAAAAAAAATCTCATGTAATATGTAAATTTTATTATTACGAAGACTTTGTATTATAAGCATTTTGTGTAAATTTATATATATATATATAAGTGTTAATTTAATTCAATGGTTAATTTAGAGTTTGTCTTGATTTTTTCAAAGAATTTGTATTAAATATTACAAGTGATAATTTATAATACAACAAGATTTTGGATTAGTGGGATGTTTACTGTAAAGCCATTTTTCAATAATTCAGTGAACACGCGTCTACGTAATATACGATTATTCTCTTCCATATTAGTGACACTAAGAGCAGTTTTTTTCCTCTATAATTAAGTATTCTGATTAACTGAGAGTTAATTTATATATATGTTTTATATATGGTATTTTATTTTCCTACACATAAATAATATAAAGGTCCTAAATCATGGCATTAAGCAAATAGTATACACATGTATTAAAAGAAAATAATTAGTTGAGTTCATAAATGATTAATATACTAACTTTACTTTTAGACTTAGAAAGGCACTATAGATTATACCTTTCATTGCCTTCTGTATCGCACTCTGCCCTCAATCATTACACCATTCAAAACATCTTTATTTTGCATTGCCATCTAAATGGGTTTTACTTGTAAATTTTGTGAATTGTATTTGGCATCAATATTAGTTTACTTCAAATTCAATATCATTTGGTTTTTATTAGTTATATATTATTTAATAAAATTATTGTTAGTTCATGGAATTAATAAAATTATTGTTAGTTCATGGAATTTACAAAATAAATGGAGCTTATAAAAGTGAAGACTATGTTTAACATGTAGATAATATCTGCATTTTTTAAGGTTTAATTAAATTTTAACCACCATATAAATTTAAATATTTTTAATTGATTTTATATTAATTTCTTATCTTAAATACTAATTTGGTCCATATTTTCATTGAATTTTTTTAATGTAGTCCTACTTTTTTTTTCCAATAAAGTCCCAATTTTCATTATTTTTGTTTAATTTAGTACTTTTTGCTAACACCATATAAATAGTTAACTAAGTATGTTACATGTTACTTCGTGTTTTTTTTAATTAATTAGTTTATTTTTATTTTTTTAAAAATATTCCACATGTCAAGTCAAGATCTTGGTACATGATAGCAGTATCATATGTCAATATCACATGTTAGTGTCTTATGTTCAATTCAGTCATAGTTTTGATTAATTTTGTTTAATTTAATCTCAATTTTTTAAAAAATTGAGCAATTTTGTCACTCTCCAAAGTTTTCAAATTATCCTTCTAATTTTACACTAACTCTAACCCTTGTTTTAACCAAGTCTAACCCCATTTCAAACCAACTCTAATCCTATTTTTTACGAGTAAAAAATATCTAATAATTATATTTTAATAATATAGTTAGAGTTGATTTAAAAATAATGAAATAAATGCTTAATAAAAATAAAAATTTTAATAAAAATTTTAATAAAAATTTCAGTATAACACTTATATAAAAAATAAATTTGGTCTCAATTTGAAAAGATATAAAATTGTTCCATTCAAAAAATAATTTGGGATTGAATTGAACAAAATAAATGCAAATTGAGACTAAATTGAACATAAGACTGACAGGTGATACTGACACTGTCAATATGATATTGCTATTGATACGTGACAGTGACTCTAACATGGGTCACTGCATGTGACACGATTGACTTGACATGTGAACCATTTATTTAAAATTAAGAAAAAAAAATAAAAAATCACGAACTGATATGTGACATACCTTTTTCTCATACGTGAACTATTTAAACGATGTTAATAAATTTGACTACATTGAATAAAATTAACAAAAATTAAGACTTGATTGAAAAAAAAAAATCACATTTAAGCCTTTTCTTATTAAATAGTTAATACTTTTTTTATTTTAATATTTTGTTATTTGAATTTTATTGCAATCAAATGTTATCTTTTGTTTTATATTTAATTCACCGGAAAACTTGTTTATTTTCTCTTCAATTTCAATTTGACAAGTCAACTAGTTGATTGAAGAAAGAAGATTCATAAGTTGAAAATAAAAAGCGAGAATAATAATTATATTATCTTATATATATTGATAATAAAATAAAATGACATAGTGTTTGAATAATAAAAAATATTTTAAACATAAATTTTTTTTATTAAAGATTTAATTCAGAATACACGAATCTATTAAGTTGATAAAATTTAATTAAATGAATTTTTATAATACATACTTTTGTGCATACCGGAGAGATTTAACCCATATCCAAATCTAGATTAATTGAGATATAAAATGAAATTATTTTATAAAAAAATAATTATTTTACCATAAAAGGTAAACTAAATTTTATTTTAATTAGGATATTTCAAAATATTTGTGTGATAAAAAATATTTAATTTTATAATAATTTTATTTAATGTTTAAGTTTTAATAAAAATATTTATATTTAGTGTTGAATTAAATATATTTTTTGTCTTCAAATTAGTAAATTATTAGCTTTCATTTGATGTGTTTTAATTAGTATTTTATTTGAAGTTTACAAAAGTGATATTTTTACACAAATGCATGAAAATTATATATTATAATTTATTATAAGATTTTGTTTTTCTTACGTGAAACACTCACATGTTCAAATGTTGTTTATAAATAATGACAAATATTCATAAGTAATTTTGGAGGAGTTAAAATAATATATTCAAGATTTATATCTTTAATTATTATCACTAATAAAACAAAAATAAATAATAGGATCATTAACATCACATTTCATAATAAGTGAAAAAATTGAATTTATGTTGTTTTTAATCTTCACTTGTTTCATTTTAAAAGAAATGAATTTATTTTTTTATTCTTTGTTTACACTTATTTAAAAAAGAATTTGATACTAAAAAAGATAAGTAATTATTAAAAAGAAAATCTATAAGCCCCAATACTCACTACAAAAATAATTGTTTTTAGCGGGGGTTATATTTGGCGTTTCTGGGGGTTTTAACCCCCACTAATGGTTTTACCAGGGGTTTAAGCTTCCCCTGGAAGTGCAAGCGTGGCTAACAGATTACCGGGGGTTTTTAGCAACCCCTGGAAATAGCGCAACTTACCGGGGGTTTCGAAAACCCCCATTAATACCTGGGGTTTAGAAAACCCCCATTAATGCATGGGGTTCTGAAAACCCCCAATAATGCATGGGGTTCTGAAAACCCCCATTAATGCCTAGGGTTCTGAAAACCCCCACTAATGCCTGGGGTTCTGAAAATCCCCACTAATGCCGGGGGTTCTAAAAACCCCCATTAATGCCTGGGGTTCTGAAAACCCCCACTAATGCCTGGGGTTCTGAAAACCCCCGTTAATTCCTCGAAAACCCCTGTTAATACCAAAAGGTTAGTGCTCATATTATTATGACATTGTTATAATGCTAAAGTTGTACTTTCCTGATAATTGATTTATTTAATTAATTATTTGAGTACGAAAAGAACCTTATTCTATAAAATTTCCTATTTATTACTCAACATTTTGGTATCAATCAATACAAATAAGCAAAACCTTCAATGCCACTTCAAAATAAGCAATCAATACAAATATTCATTCAAATGATACCAATACAAATATTCATTCAAATGGTACCAATAGTGGACTAGCAGTCATAATGCTCTTAACATAATAAGTGTTGGAGAGGTAACATTTGAATGACAGTGACATAATAAGCAATGCACTATCTACCTACAATAAAACCAAAATTAACCAAAAGTTTCCTAGAAGCATATTTGTTGACAAATTTCAAAAGTAAACGAAATATATCGTCTAATGCGGTGTTGGATGTTGATCATTTGTTTCTTCGTTAGGAACACTTCCTTGATCAGATACCTAACATATGAAAAATAATGATAATTAATAACTTTCCAAATAATAATATCATTCATAAGTCAACTTAAGAACAACCTATTTCATCAATGTACCTAAAAAAGAAGATATAACGAGATTTTGTGACAACAAAACCTGACATCTCACAAACCAAAATAAAAAGAAACAAATAATATTTACAAGTCACATCAAAGCTAATATTTAGACGTTCAATGGTCATAAACCATAAGCAATGTCAGTTTCTAAATGATAAGTAATAGAAGAATAATCTGCAACCAAACAAATTTAAGATGTAGAAATATCCCAACAGTTTGTAAATGTTAAAACCAATGCAAACTATTCAATGGGAGAATTAATGGTACCAATGCCTGAAGACAGCTATTGCAGAGATGGAAAGATGGAAACAGTATCTCAAAACAAATTGTGGGCTAGCAATGAAACAAAACCCTTGAAGGCCTCAGTAGCAAGCTGCAGTGTATTAAGGAAGTGACATAATTACCTGAATGAGATTGATGATGAGCTGCAGGTGTAACTACATGTCCCCATGTAGAAGATTTATTGGTTGACATTTTCTTCTTGGTTGATATTTTCTTCATCTTC
>Ga0214542_1007312_pt1 | contig 19275 bp, 14 predicted proteins | sample CNSS1metaG_FD_160096 | JGI IMG/M metagenome (GOLD analysis project Ga0214542, IMG submission 160096) | Root nodule microbial communities from cowpea collected in UCLA plant growth center, Los Angeles, California, USA - CNSS1 | ecosystem: Host-associated > Plants > Roots > Nodule | place: USA...
TGGGGATGGGAAAAAAGTTTGATACCCGTTGGGTTTGGGTATGGGGATGGGGATGAATTTTTTATGCGGGGATGGGTATGGGATAGCGAAACCCGTCCCCGCCCCGCCCCGTTGCCATCCCTACCTAGGCGAGACAAGCTCGCTTGGGTGAGAATACCAGTTCTCGCCACTGTTCACACATGCAACAACCAGACATTCAATACCAAACAACATTTTAAGATTTTTCAGGCAACCACAGTAGCACACAAGTCATATAAACATGAAGCAAAGCTAAAACAGGTAGAATATTGTAAAATCATGTGAACCCTAACTTCCCTTACCTGATTAGATGCTAGCAAATAAAAACAGGCACCCAACAAAATGAGCACCACAACTCAAGAAACAAATTTGAGAGCTGAAAATACTAACACCAAAACGAAAACAAGGTTACTAAGATGAACCCTAGACGAAACCACGACAACAAAGCTGGAAATGAGAAAGTATAAGTTGAGGATCAACTTACGTTGAAGAAATGGAACTTAATTAGCTTGGAGAAGAACAAGGTTCAAGCCCTAGCAGAGCTTCTAAAAGGAGAGAAAAGAGAAGTGAGTAAGGAAGTTGTCTTTGAAAGTGAGGCAGAATGAAAAACCAAGAGGCTTGAAGGATGGTCTTGGGATCTCTAATGGGCTGACTCTAGGCCCTCTAGATAGGCCAGACTCAAAACTCCTTTTTAAAACAGAAAAAGAGAAAGGGATTTTACGTAGATAAACATAAGTTACTAAAGTAAAACGAGTTTTACATTAACGCGAAGAAAAAAAAGAAACATATTATTGTATACAAATTTTATGGAAATAAAGGAAAATCCTAAGATAATAAATATAAGGGTAAATGGAGGTTTACCTAAGTCAATTCAAGAAATACAAATCGGTTAAGTCCATTAGATAATTTCTTTCTTACTAGATTAAGGGTTGGTGAAATTAAAATGTAAATACTGAAATGAAAATGACAAAAAAGAAATGTAAACGGAAATTAAAATGCTGTAATAGGAAATTGAAATGAAGAATTAGAAGAAATAATTAAAGGTTTTAACCGTTAAAACATAAACAACTAAAAACTCAAATCGAAAATGGAACACACTAAAAGTATAAATTTGCAAAAAACTAAATTCAAAACGGTAAAAGAAATTTAAGAAAGGAAAACTGGAATTGTAAACAACAAAAATTTTAAAAAGAAATGAAAACTTATTGAAATAACTAGAAAAACAGGAAAACCTAATTATAACTACCAAATCTGAATATTTGTAGAATTGAAAAATAAAATGCAATGTAAATTAAATTGGCATAGACATACTAAAGATGAAAACAGTGAATAGAAGAAAATTGAACTGAAGGAGTCTAAAAACATGAAGCATGAACCATAGTGAAGTTCTCTTCATTCTTTTATGCAAACAAATCAAATTTGAATTCTTGTTTCATGAAGAAAATACAAACCAATCGATTTGCACATTTAAGACAAGCAACTCTTAATCTATAATTGAAAACTAATAATTGAAATCTAGGTTTCACTTAATCTTTTCCACGCACAAGGAGTAAGAATGATGCGGTAAAAGAAGCTCTAAGTAATCAATGACTACAAAGAGGATCAAGAAAAAGAGAAGTTTTTTTTTTTTTTTTCAAATAAAATAGAAGGTGCCCAAATCCTTACTCACACCCTATGTTTTACTATGTTGTAAACCCTTAGATTATTTATGGGATTGGCAACCATTAGTTCACTTTTAAATCCTAATTCTGTATGAATTAATAGATACTAATCCTGTAACATCCCATTTAACGGTCTAAACTATCAGACAAAACATTGCATATCTGATAATTCAAAGCATAGAACCCAAAATATAAACAGTATGTTACAGTCATCCCACAAAAACTAGATAAACTGCTATACAATTTATATACACAACTTGCACTAGAGTTTTCAAAAGAGAAAACACAAGTCTAAACTAAAAACACTAGAATTTCCATAGAACTCTACTGTGCAACATTTCCTCCTCTTCCCTATACGGGGCTAGCTGCAAGCTCTTCAACTACTCACACCAATCAGGTGATTATGGCAAGAAATAACATACACCAAAAAGAAAAGAGACAAAAGAAGGGTAAGCTAATGATTTAAAAAGAGAACTTAAATCAATTTTATAGTTAATAACATACAAAAAGCACAAATAATCAATTAGTTTCACACAAATTAATAATCTAAGACCCAATTAATCCGGATTCATGCATTGAAGTTGGATCCAGGCAGTTGTGCACTTGTAGTGGCATCTCATGCTCTGCAGAGCGACAGATACAGAGTAAAAATCTACCACATACAAGGTTAGTCCGTTAACACCTATGGTCAAGGAAAAATTCCTAGGCTAGGACCTCCTGCTCCTCTCACCACATACCCCATTCCTCTCTACTTGAGAATTTGAATGGTTATTAGAGCGTCAGGATAACTGCCAAGACAATCTCTACCTCAATGCACACACTACCACAATCATTGCTAATCCTCCTTGGGTTAGCATCAACCAATCTCAACTCAGTATCATATAGACAATCTCATATCATATACTCATCATTCATAATAATTAAAAAGATTCCATAACTACAAAAATATCATTCAAATCACTCAAGAATGCAAGTTTCAATTTCATACTTACTCGCCCAGCTAGTATCACTCACCCAGCCACTGGTTGATTCTCACCCAGCTAATAGCACTAGCCCAGCCACTGGTACAGGTATGGAATTTCCTCCTGGAAATTCGCCCAACTAGTAGCACTCGCCCAGCCACTGACCTATGCTCGCCCAGCTAGTAGCACTCGCCCAGCCACTGGTCCAGGACTTGAATTTCCTAACTTTGAAATTCGCCCAGCGAGTATTACTCGCCCAACGAGTCTGCGAATCTGAATAATTTTGCAGATCAGTGTTCTACATAATTATGCAGATCAACTTATTAGCCCAGCGAGGATGCTCGCCCAGCGAGTAAGCAAATCTACACAATTCTACAGAAGTTGATTTAAGCAAAATTATACCTATTCAACCAATCCATACAATCCCAAAACCTCTATAGAGACCATTCGAGTATCACACATTAATTCTATCAACATAATCACACAAATTGCATCCAATTGCACCTATAGCATACAGTTATTCTCAAACATCAGATAAAACCTAAGTATTTATCATTTTCAAACATCACAACCCAGTCCACATATCAAACACATCAGTCAATTATAGAATAATCATGTAACAACATTTCTAATAGATTTGTGAGACATGATAAATATTAGCTTCCCTTACCTGAGATACTAAACAAACAGTTCACAAAGAGTCCAAATACACCTCACAACCCGACAGAGTCCCCAATTCTCCCTAAGAACAACAAGAACATGATCAGAGTGCATCAATAGAACCACTAATTAGTGGAAAAACATAAGGAGAACTCAGAAGGCACATGCGGTCTAGAATGATCCGCATGCAATGAGATTTAGACAAAAACAGAGAAAAGAGTAGAAAATCAACTTACTCTGTTTGAGAAATTGATCGGACAGAAACGTAGGGCATGTCGCAAGGATCCCCCTAGCGGTCTCTGATCGTTGAACAGATGATTACAGGAGTCAGAAACTTAGAGAGAAGGCATATATGATTTTAGAAACAGTTCTTAGAGAGATAAAGTGTTTATAACTAATGAAACTCGTTTATTAGATTTCTATTTATATTTAAGATTTTTAATAATAAAATAATCGAGTTCCATTATTTTAAACACTTACTCATTCTAAACTACTATTTTCTAGGTCCTCACATTCTTCCTAACAACAAAATTTTCGACATCGAAAATTAGACTTACCAGGAAATAGATAAGGATATGACTTCATCATATCCTCCTCCAACTCCCAAGTGGAATCACCTGTCCTACTATCCCAGACAACCTTGACCAAATTGATGGTTCCTCTGTGATGTTTCGTCTGACGGCCATCTAAGCCAATTGGTTGCACTTCCACTAAAAGGTCTTCTTTAACTTATACATCATCCACCTCTAGAACATGAGAACCATCAGGTACATACTTCCTCAATTGAGATACATGGAATACCGGATGTAAATTAGCCAACTGAGGAGGCATTGCAATCTCATAAGCTACTGGCCTACTCGATTCAGAATCTGATAAGGACCAATATACTTAGAAGAGAGTTTCCTTGAACGAATCGCTCTCCCCACTCCAGTGGTTGGGGTCACCTTCAGGAAAACATGATCCCCTATTGAAAACTCTAACGGTCTCTTCCTTTGGTCGGCATAAGACTTCTGCCTACTTTGTGAAGTCTTCATCCTTTCTTGAATTAATTTTACTTTTTCTATGGTCTGTTGTAGTAACTCAGGTCCCACCAAAACTGCCTCTCCATCTTGATACCAACATAGAGGAGTTCTACATCATCTACCATATAAAGCTTCATACGGTGCCATTCTGATACTGGCTTGATAACTGTTGTTGTAGGTGAATTCAACCAAAGGTAGCACTTCATCCCATCCACCGAGATGATCTAACACGCAAGTTCTCAACAAATCTTTTAGAGACTGAATTGTCCTCTCTGTTTGTCCGTCTGTTTGAGGATGATAAGCAGAACTCATCCTCAAGCTGCTACCCGTAGCTCCTTGCAACGATTGCCAAAATCTAGAAGTAAATCGAGGATCTCTATCTAACACAATACTTGAAGGCACACCATGTAACCTAACAATTTCATTTAGATACAACTGTGCCAAATTGGCCATAGACATTCTCAATTTAATTGCCAGAAAATGAGCACTTTTAGTTAAACGGTCGACTATCACCCAAATAGCATCATGACCTCTCACTGTTCTTGGTAAATGAGTAACAAAATCCATTGAGATGCTATCCCATTTCCAAATAGGTATCTCCAGCTGCGGTAATAATCCACCAGGCCGTTGATGTTCTACTTTTGCCTTCTGACAAGTCAAACAAGATGCAACAAATTGTGCCACATCCCTCTTCATACCAGACCACCAAAAATATTCTTTGAGATCTTGATACATTTTAGTCATGCCTGGATGCATGCTAAAACGACTTTTATGCCCTTCCTCTAAGACCATCTTCTTTAACTCAACATCATCAGGTATGCACACTCTGCCTTTGAAGCATAAAATTCCATCAGAGCCCCTCTGAAAGTCCTTAGCTTGTTCTGTACCCAACAAAGTCATTGTCTTTTGCAAGCTCACATCATTGGCTTGTTTAACTTTGATCAGACTCAAGAAATCACTAGATATATTTAGGCTATTACATATAATGAAATCAATCTCAAACTCTGTTTGTAGTTTTAAGTCTCTGAATTCTTCCACTAATTCAAGCTCTTTTATCATCATGTGAGATATATGCGCGGTCTTCCTACTAAGAGTGTCTGCCACAACGTTGGCTTTACCTGGATGATATAGTAACTCAAAATCATAGTCCTTCAGAAATTCCATTCACCTCCTTTGCCTCATATTTAACTCTTTCTGATCGAACAAATATTTTAAACTTTTATGATCACTGAATACTTGAAACTGTGCCCCATAAAGGTAGTGTCTCCAAATCTTCAAGGCAAAAACTATCGCTGCTAACTCCAAATCACGAGTAGGGTAATTCTTGTCGTGCACCTTCAGTTGTCTTGAAGCATAAGCCACCACTTTCTTTTCTTGCATCAACACACTACCTAACCCTTGATAGGATGCGTCACAATAAACCTCAAAGGATTTACTTGTGTCAGGGATTACAAACACTGGGGCACTGGTCAACCTTTTCTTAAGTTCTTGAAAACTCTCCTTACATTTATCTGTCCAAGCAAAAGGCTGATCCTTGCGAGTAAGGTGTGTTAGAGGTGCTATTATTTTAGAAAATCCCTCAATGAATCTTCTATAGTAACCAGCTAATCCCACAAAACTTCTAATTTCTGTTACCGGCTTTGGTCGTTCCCACTGTAGCACGGCATCCACTTTAACTGGGTCCACTGATATTCCTAGAGAAGATATCACATGGCCCAAAAACTGAACATCTCGCATCCAAAACTCACACTTTGATAGTTTAGCATACAATTTTTCCTCCCTCAAAATCCCAAGTACTGTTCTTAAGTGCTGAACATGATCTTCATGAGTTTTAGAGTAGATAAGGATGTCGTCTATAAAAACAACGACAAACTTATCGAGAAAAGGTCTGAAAATTCTGTTCATATAGTCCATGAATAAGGCAGGAGCATTAGTCACACCAAAAGGCATAACTACCTACTCATAATGCCCATATCTAGACCTAAAGGTTGTCTTCTGTACATCCTCAACCTTGACCAGAATCTGATGATATCCTGACCGCAAGTCAATTTATGAAAACACCACAGCCCCGTGCAACTGATCCATAAGGTCATCAATCCTGGGCAGAGGGTATTTATTCTTGATGGTCAACTTGTTTAGTTGTCTGTAGTCTACACATAATTTGGAGCTTCTGTCCTTCTTTACAAGTAACACCGGTGCTCTCCAAGGCGACACACTAGGTCAGATAAATTGCTTTTCCAACAATTCCTCTATTTTTTTCTTCAACTCTACCAACTCAGCTGAAGCCATTCTGTACGGAGCTATTGATATTGGTCCTGCTCCAGGCACTAGATCAATCAAGAACTCCACTTCTCTTTGAGGAGGTAGTCCTGGCACTTCATCAGGAAATACGTCCTCAAACTCTCTCACCACAAAGATTTTAATGCTTTTATCATCTTTCTCAACATTTACATGAGTCAAGATAACAAAGCATCGAGAACCCTCTCTGATTTCCTTTAACACCTGTTGAGAAGACAACAACTCTGACTCTTTAAAGTTAGGAAACAATAGCTTTTTCTTACTGCAATCAATAAGAATGTGATTGGCAGCCAACCAATCCATCCCTAAGATCACATCCAAACTCTGTAGTGGCAAACAAATGAGATTGACTCTGAACTGACGCCCCTCTACATTCACTGGGCATCTGGCGCACAACATTGACATCTTTACTAAACTTGAAGCTGGAGTTGACACTATAAGATCATACTGTAACTCTTTCACAAGCAAACATAACTCTTTAACACAACCCTCAGACACAAAAGAATGTGTTGCTCCCGAGTCAAACAGAACACTCAAGCTTTTACCAGCTATCAAACAACTACCGATAATAAGATTACCTGAAGCAGATGCTTCTGTTCCAGACATTGCATAAACCCTCCCTACAGCTTGGGGTCTGTCACCTCTATTCCTCTATTTGCAGGCTATTGGGATTGACTCACTACCCTTCTAGCGGAAGGGCAATCTCTGGCAAAGTGCCCCTCTACTCCACATGAATGGCATTTTCCACCCTTTCCCAGCCTTGGACAGTTACTCTTTAAATGAGGTCCTCCACATGCAAAACACTGCACTCGACCTTGTTGAAACTGTTGCTGAGAGGAACCCCCTCTAAACCCCTGAAGTTGAGGTCTAGAGTAAGGTTTTCTCCTTTCCTCAAGTATAACTCTGAACCCAGATGGTCCTCCTACTCTATGTGGTTGTTGTCTTTGTTAGACTTCTACTTCTGCTTTGAGCTTCTCCATAACTCTGGCTTTCTCTACTAAGGTAAGGAAATCCTTAATAGATAGGGGTGCCACCATTAACTTAATGTCACCTCTAAGGCCATTTTCAAACTTCCGACATCTCCATTCTTTGTCAACAGTTATGGTATGGAAACGTCCCAGATGTTTAAATTTTTCTGTATATTCTGCCACGAACATGTTTCCATGTACCAATTGGAGAAATTCAACTTCCTTAGCATACCAGATACTATCTGGGAAATATTCTGTCAGGAAACACTTTTTGAACACATCCCAAGACACTTCCTCTCTTTTCTCTTCCAACATCAACTTCATACTCGCCCACCAATGCTCGACTTCACCGATGAGCATATAAACAGTATAAGACAACCTCTTTTCTGCAGGGCATCTCTTAGCTTCAAACACCCTTTCCATATCCTTCATCCATTGATCAGCTTCGTCAGGACTGACTTTTCCATTAAACTTGGTGGGATGGTGTTGCAAAAAATCCTCCAAACTCCATTCTCTGATATGAGGAGGTAGGAATTGTGAAGGGCCAGCTGACATTCTGTTTGCTTCAAGCTGGGAGAGAGCATCAAGATGTCTTTGCTGAGTTGCCTATGCGCCTGCCCGAGCAGTTTCCATTTGCTGCAAGGACAAATTGTGTTGCTCCACCATTGAGGCATGTTGTTGTTGCATAGCTGCTGCCATAACTTCTATTGCCCGCACAAGATCGGGCAAATCCGAAGTTGGTGGGGCTGGAGGTGGCCTATTTGCCATAACTTTTCTGTTTACATAAAGAACAACCATCAGCTTAACCTGCAAACACTACTATATCAAAAAAAAAAAAAAAAAAACAACACCTAGAGGAAGCTAACCATACCCAACCTACAGATCCTAAAGGAACTACAACTCTAATACAAAAAATGTAACATCCCATTTAACAGTCTAAACCATCAAACAAAACATTGCATATCTGATAGTTCAAAGCATAGAACCCAAAATATAAACAGTATGTTATAGTCATCCCACAAAAACTACATAAACTGCTATACAATTTATATACACAACTTACACTAAAGTTTTCAAAAGAGAAAACACAAGTCTAAACTAAAAACACTAGAATTTCCATAGAACTCTACTGTGCAGCATTTCCTCCTCTTCCCTGTACGGGGCTAGCTGCAAGCTCTTCAACTGCTCACACCAATCAGGTGATTATGGCAAGAAATAACAGACACCAAAAAGAAAAGAGACAAAAGAAGGGTAAGCTAATGATTTAAAAAGAGAACTTAAATCAATTTTATAGTTAATAACATACAAAAAGCAAAAATAATCAATTAGTTTCACACAAATTAATAATCTAAGACCCAATTAATCCGGATTCATGCATTGAAGTTGGATCCAAGCAGTTGTGCACTTGTAATGGCATCTCATGCTCTGCAGAGCGACAGATACAGAGTAAAACTCTACCACATACAAGGTTAGTCTGTTAACACCTATGGTCAAGGAAAAACCCCTAGACTAGGACCTCCTGCTCCTCTCACCACATACCCCATTCCTCTCTACTTGAGAATTTGAATGGTTATTAGAGCGTCAAGATAACTACCAAGACAATCCCTACCTCATGCACACACTACCACAATCATTACTAATCCTCCTTGGGTTAGCATCAACCAATCTCAACTCAGTATCATATAGACAATCTCATATCATATACTCATCATTCATAATAATTAAAAAGCTTCCATAACTACAAAAATTTCATTCAAATCACTCAAGAATACAAGTTTCAATTTCGTACTTACTCGCCCAGCTAGTATCACTCGCCCAGCCACTGGCTGATTCTCGCCCAGCTAGTAGCACTAGCCCAACCACTGGTACAAGTATGGAATTTCCTCCTGGAAATTCGCCCAGCTAGTAGCACTCACCCAACCACTGACCTATGCTCGCCCAGCTAGTAGCACTCGCCCAGCCACTGGTCCAGGACTTGAATTTCCTAACTTGGAAATTCGCCCAGCGAGTCTGCGAATCTGAACAATTCTGCAGATCAGTGTTCTGCATAATTATGCAGATCAACTTATTAGCCCAGCGAGGATGCTCGCCCAGCGAGTAAGCAAATCTACACAATTCTACAGAAGTTGATTTAAGCAAAATTATACCTATTCAACCAATCCATACAATCCCAAAACCTCTATAGAGACCATTCGAGTATCACACATTAATTCTATCAACATAATCACACAAATTGCATCCAATTGCACCTATAGCATACAGTTATTCTCAAACATCAGATAAAACCTAAGTATTTATCATTTTCAAACATCACAACCCAGTCCACATATCAAACACATCAGTCAATTATAGAATAATCATGTAACAACATTTCTAATAGATTTGTGAGACATGATAAATATTAGCTTCCCTTACCTGAGATACTAAACAAACAGTTCACAAAGAGTCCAAATACACCTCACAACCCGACAGAGTCCCCAATTCTCCCTAAGAACAACAAGAACATGATCAGAATGCATCAATAGAACCACTGATCAGTGGAAAAACATAAGGAGAACTCAGAAGGCACATGCGATCTAGAATGATTCGCATGCAATGAGATTTAGACAAAAACAGAGAAAAGAGCAGAAAATCAACTTACTCTGTTTGAGAAATTGATCGGACAGAAACGTAGGGCGTGTCACAAGGATCCCCCTAGCGATCTCTGATCGTTGAACAGATGATTACAGGAGTCAGCAACTTAGAGAGAAGGCACAGAGGATTTTAGAAACAGTTCTTAGATAGATAAAGTGTTTATAACTAATGAAACTCGTTTATTAGATTTCTATTTATATTTAAGATTTTTAATAATAAAATAATCAAGTTCCATTATTTTAAATACTTACTCATTCTAAACTACTATTTTCTAGGTCCTCACACGTACGTGAATTAGATATGAATTAATAGATATTAATCATGTTTGTGAATTAGGTATGCAATTACAATGTAGGATAGTTGGTTTAAATGTGATGGTTAAAATAAAGTTATTTTATTCTGCCACGAAGATTAATTGAAATCTGGCCTGTAAAAATTAAAAGCAAACAAAGTTTTACTATGTTTTCTGAATATATAATTTGATGATTTTGCTGAAATTTATGCAATTCTCATGTTGTTCATAATTTAAATAATGCTCCTAAATAATGCTTCTAGTGCAGTTTTCACTAGTTTTAGTGTTGACATTAATATTTTTAGAGTAAATAATTTTACATTTTACAAGTGTACAATCGTTGTTAGAATCGGTTATTGAATTTATTTTATCTTTTCAAGCTATAAGTGAATATCAAGATGAAGAAGAAGAATGATAGAGAATCTAAGTGGTATGCGGTTAAATGTAAAAGTTTGCATTTTGTACTCTTGAGTGGTATCTGTGAAGAATAAGGTGTAGACAAGTAATTCATAAATTGTACTCTTTTTATTTTAGAGAAAAAATTACATACATACAATCATATTAATCAAAATAAAAAAAAAATAAAAAAATCGAGAAAGAACATGAACATAATGACGTTTACCAGCTTGAACACAACACCCATTTGTTGAGTTAAAGATTTGAAGATTTGAAGAGACACAAAATGGAGATTGGATTGGAGTCTGCAAATTCCCCAAAATATTTGTTCTTTGGAAAGGGAAAAAAATGAGAGGAAATAGAGTGTTGTCTATGTAGAAGGAATTTGGAACACAATTCAAAATTTTTCAACTAAAATAAAAACTAAACGAGTAATTAAATCTTCGAAATATGTTTATTTGTTACATTTTTTCGACCCTAAACTTTTACTATCTATATATAATTACTTAGTTATGCATATTTAAAAATTATTAATTATTACAGTTTATACATGATTTTGTATGTTATGAGTAATTATTGAATTTATTTAAAAAGTTTAATTATCTATTATAAGAAGAAATTGAATTATTTATTATAATTAATATATAATGACTTTTTATATAAATCATCTATTTATTCAATTAACTTTCAAAAAATATTAATAATAATTTAAATTAATATATATGTAATTGTTTGATAATATTTTATTTTTTATTATTATAATTTTTTAATTCAAATATAATATATAAAGTTAATCAAATTTTTATATATTATAAAATTTATTTTTATTATCAAATATTAAATTCCACTATAAAATAAAACGGTGCATTACACTTATATAAATGACACTTTCAATAATAAAAATAACTTTCATAATTTAATAAAAGAGTACATATAAATACATATAGCATTGAATACTTTTAAATATTATTTGTATTAAGCATTCAAACTCCATTAAAATCTTTTTTGTAAAATAATATTTGTAAGGCCCGCTTAATTCTACCCCAAATGTTTAAGGAGCTGCCCCAATCTATTGGGCCTAAGGCTGGTCATAGGGTGCTCAAAACCTCTAAACCAACCCTAACCCTCTCATTTTGCCAACTTTTCATAAAAACAACTCCTTTTCCCTCTCTTAGAATTGCAGCCGCAAGCTCTGTTAGAGTTTGGCCTCTACTCTTTGTCAAGCTAGCTCAACTCCGTTTCTACTCTACGTAAGTTGGTCTTTAACCCATATCCTCTCCTCTCTAGTCTTATTTTCGTGATTCCAATAGAGGTTCATCTTGATAACCTCGTTTCCTATCTATGCCAGTATTTTCCAGCTCACAAATATGCTCCTAGAGCTACTATGCTCAACTGTTTGTGTGTCTGGGTCTTTTGCTAGCCTTTTTCTTGGTAAGGAAGCTAGGGTTTCGTGCTTTTTAATGTATGTTGCTTGTTTTTCAGCTCTGTTTTGTGGTTTTAGCGATTGTATGGTGTTTAAAATGATATGAACATGTATTGTGCATTGCTTTTGATGAATCTATGTGTTGGCCTGCGTGAACAGTGGAGGAAAACTGGTATTCTCGCCCAAGCGAGTGGGTCTCGCCTAAGCGAGAGTATTAGAAACCCTCCCAGGTGCTTACGCGAGTTGCCGCTCAGGCAACGAGCTCCAGTTTTGAGCAAGAAGTCATCTTGCTCAAGCAAGGAGGTCTTGCCTAAGCGAGAAAGCGTGAAAGTGCCATTGTTCCCCGGTTGGAGTTCTCGCCTAGGCGAAAAGAGCTCGCATGAGCGAGAGAACTTCTCTCGCCTTAGCGAGGGCTTCTAGCTTGAGCGAGAATTGGGTGAGGAAGTGCTCAGGTACTATTTTCTCCTTTGTTCTTGGTTGATAGTCACATGTTTGTTTGAATTACTTTGTTAAAGCATGATTTGGGTGATTATGCATGTATTAAATGGTTTATGGGCTGGAATTGATGAGTTTGGTATGATCTTTCGTATGGAATAGGATTGGATAGTTGGTTATATATAGTGGCATGAGATTGGTGTGCATGATAATTCTATGTTGGGTTGGTGATGCATGATTTTGGTATGGTTTAGGACGTAATTCCATGAATCTCTTGGTGAGATCTCATGGTGGTGCCTCATGGTTAGGACGTAATTCCATGACCCTCTTGGTGAGAGCTCATGGTGGTGCCTCATAGTTAGGACGTAATTCCATGACCCTTTTGGTGGGAACTCATGGTGGTGCCTCATGGTTAGGACGTAATTACACAAACCTGTTAATAAGGTTTCGTGGTGGTGCCTTAGTATATAATTAAGTAAGGATTCAAGTAAGGATTGCATCCTGAAACTCTAAAAAGTTAGTTAGTCTCATGTAGAGCATGCTAACTCGAGTGGTGAAAGTAGTAGAGGCCCTAGTCTTTGGTAGAATAATGGCCTTAGATGTTTAAAGGTTAACCTTATGCGTGGTAGGTGAAACCCATTGCTAACCTTGTGTGTGGTAGGGTGAAACCCATTGGCAATGGCTCTGCAGAACAGTAGAGGCCACCACAAGTGCAAGCATCCAATGATTCCGAATGATTATATGTATCCAGATAATTGAGTCTTAGAGTCTTGGTTGTTGGTCATCACATGCTTGGTTGATTTATGTATTCTTGACTTTTAAATTGTATGATAAAAACATTTCTACTTAGCTCACCCTTTATGTTTGCTTGTGTGTCCTATGTGTGGTTCTCTCCTTTTGCGATGATCATCAATTTATTGATGTGAGCAGATGTGGAAAGAACCCCTAGTGGTCGTCAGGGTGATGGAAACTTTGTTGTGTAGCTATTCTTGGGTTGGATTCGCTGCTCTGAGTACTCTTAGTGCACTGTGGTCCATATACTGCCTTTGCTCCATGAGCCTATAATTTTGGATAACTGTCAACCGTTTATTCTTATTCTTCCGTTATGTTAACAACATTGTGGTGTGCGTTAGTTTTCTCTCCGAATATTTTGGACAATTGTAAGAAGTGACACTTATACTCCATAGTGTGTCCCTGTTTAGTATATCTCATGTGATGTTTCATTTAATTAAGCGTATTTATTAAATGGGACGTTACATTATTATTCAACAGTTATACTAATTAATATTGCTATTATTTAGAACTTTTCTAGTGGCTTGTTATTTTATTTTTTCTACATGATTTGATATGCTAACTCACTAGAGAATGAAAATATGCCATTAACATTTGAGAATGTTTGAATATGAAATTAAAATTGATTTGAAACTCTTATAAAGTTCAATATGCCATACGTATTTGAAATTACATTAAATAATGAAAATAAAATGTAAAGGATAAAACATGAAGATAAGAAAACTTTTATCAAAACTGAAATAAGAAGAACTGAATTGCAAAGAGCGAAAAGGTATAAAAGCAGGTCCAGACTATTTTATTTATCTTCATTTTTTTTTTCACATATAGAAAGAAATTTTATCATAATGTATCTAAATGATTTAAGCATACCGAAATATTTTACTATTTTTGCAAATATAAATGAAATACTGAAATTGTGAATAACAATATTAATGATCGACAAGAACAAAGATAAACAATAAAAAACACAAAACACAAACACTGTTCCATAACAAGGCCATGGAGGTCTTCTAGATTGAAATGCATTACAAAGCCCCAATTATGGAAAACACTTTAACAAAAGAATAAACAAAGAAAATAAGGGGCTTCAAACTAGGTCTTGATCTTGATCTAATTCTTGTTAGGCTTCTGGTTCATCAATGAATACATTTTTTATGTGTGATATGTTTGGCCAAAATTCTCCAACATGGAGCTCATATTTTTCAGATAAGTCAGCACAATCTTCAATCCTTAAATTTTCAAGTGTGGAGAGGTGACGTATACTATCTGGGAGAGATACCAACTTTGGACAATTCCTTATAGTAAGTGCTTTAAGATTAGTCAGAGTTGGCAACCAGTCTGGAAGTGTTTCGATATTAGGACAATTTAAAACAAGCAAGCTCTGTAAAGAGTTGGCAACTTCCTGAAGCCATCTAGGCAAGGCCACCAGCTGTGATAAACCATAAAAGCCAACCAGTTTTAACTTCAGTTTTGCACTTTCTTCTTCATCGTGACCATTCCACAGTTCCAAGTCCAGATTGATGCAGTTGTCAACAAACAATGTTTCTAATTTAGGAAAATTTTGACCATCCAACCACAAAGACTTCAGACTCTGACAGTCTGAAACGCACAAAGTCTTAAGAGCAGGGAATTTCACCCCTCCAAAGATGGACTCCACATTATGGCATGATTCAACAATCAAGAATTCAAGCGACCTTAATTTGGCGATCTCATTCACAGGGAAAACAGTTTGCTTTGTGGAAAACGAAAAATCCTGGAGACTGATCAGTTTTCTTAATCCGTTGGGCAATACTTCCAGCTCCATGCATCCGTTGACTAACAACACTTGCAAACTTTGGAGCTTGCAAATAGAGTCGGGGAGTCTCTTAATGTTGGGATTTTCGCTAATGTCTAGATATCTCAAATGTCTCAACTTGGCAATGTTACGAGGCAAAGTCTCAAATGTTGCACCACTTAAAACCAAAACTCGCAAGCATTTGAACTTCTCCAAACACGTCTTTAGTATAGCTTCAGAGTTGGCAGCTGCTACACCATTTGGAAACAGTATGGTTCTCACAGCTGCTGATTTTTTGGTGACTAAATTGCTAAACAAACTACTTTCGGCAAAAGACAAATGTCTAACATTATCAGAAATATTTTGAACATTGGAATTCATATGTAGACACTCATCTTTAGCAACAAATAGGGCAAGATCATGCACCAAATCATGTATTCTGAAACCGTACATAGTGCCATAGTTTTGAAAATCTTGAAGAAAGGATCTTGACAGAAGTTCATGCAAATATTGATTGCCCACATCTTCACGTGTTCTATTCGTTTTTGGTAGTGCAATGAGTCCAAGTGCCCCCCAAAGACAAGTTATTTCATCACTTATGAATAGATGATCCTTTGGATAAAGGGAAAACAATGCAAAACATTGCCTCAAATAGGACGGCATGAGATCATAACTCAATTTAAGGGCAGGTAAAATGTCATCCTTTTTCTGAGGCAAATTCCAAACTTCATTGTCTCTCACATATTCCCATTCACTGGCTTCAAATTTTGAGAATAGTAAACTCCCTAATGTTCTCACTGCCAAAGGAACCCCTCCGCATTTTCTCACAATTTCTCTCCCAATAATATCAACTAAGTGAGGATGTTTTTCCTCTTCACCTTCTTTAAATGCCCATTTGACTAACAGAGACAATGAATCCCCTTCCGAAAGACCTCCTAAAATATGAGGGGGAATTGTGCCCATCATGGAAGCAATTGAATTACTTCGTGTAGTCACAATGATTTTACTTCCTGCTGCACTTACTTGGATTAAATTCCGCAACTCAACCCATTTAACACGATCTTCGTTCCATACATCATCCAATACGAGTAAGAACTTTTGACCGGAAAGTTTGTTTTTGAGTTGATTTTGCAGTTGTTCCAGATCCAACGTGTTCCAATTCGGTTGGTGAGAAGGAGCATCATCAGATATAGAATCATTGGCAGAATTGATAATTTTGATAATCAGTTGTTTAATGTCAAAGTCGTCAGAAACACACACCCACATCTTCAACGGAAAGCACTCCTGGATCCTGCTGTCATTGAACACAAACTTCGCGAGCGTAGTCTTTCCTAAGCCTCCAATCCCCACAATGGGGATAACAGAGAGACTTATATCATCATCATTAGGATTCTGCTGCATCAAAAGCTCTATGATCTTTTCTTTATCGTGTTTCCTTCCTATCACATCAGAATCACTCACACGGGAGTGTGTCATATCTCTCCGATGAACAACACGTGTATCAACCTCAATTCTTTCAAGAGTAAACTTATTCCTATTAGTTGCAACCTTGTCTAATCTGTTGCTGATATCTTTAATTCGTTGAGCCATTTGGTAACGAAAAACAAGTGGATTAGAACTTGAGAAGAAGTGACTTACCTTGTCTTTCGTACTACCATGAGCTTTGACCACTTTTTTTCGCAGTGTTTGACACTCAAATTCATCCAAAAGATCTTCGGCATCGGAGAAGACAGTTTTGAGTTGAGTGAGCCATTGGCGGAGCTGATGGTTGTGCTCCTGCTTTTGCTGAGCATCTAACAGCACAGCCTTAACTAAAGAGAGAGTGTTTGTAAGATCTTGAAGATCATCGTATAAACCGACCACTCGAGAAGCTTCTTCAAAAGCACGAGAAGCAAGCTTTGCTATGAGTGACTCTGCGATGCTGAAGAGAAATGATTCGGCCATAGTTCTCTGAAAATGCAGACGGCGGAGTTGAAAAGGGAAGCCAAAATAGTGTTTCCAAGTCAACTTTGTTGTGGCAGAATGTTTGCTCAATGGATTATAGATCTACCCAATGACCAATCCCACTTGCTATTTTGTATATAATACTGAAAAAGGAAGAAAACTATATTTTACTTCCATGTGACAGGACTTCTTCCACAGTTAGACAGAGGGATAAAAAAATGCTAACAAAAGTTGTAGAGTCAATAAAAAACAAAAGCAAGAGTTGAATAGTTTTTCTTACGGCATAAAAACATATCAGTTTTGCAGGAGTTAAAACAATGGTTTGCATATGAATTTTCATCTTCGGTAGCTTAAACGTCTTTGTTCGAGAGCCGTAGTAGTAACGTTATTTAATCATACCACTACCACTTGCATCTATGTTTTAACTCTCGAAGTACCGTGGGTCTTAGATTTGGAGTTCGATTTTGGATTTTGTCATTGAAAAATATATCAGAAAGTAAAAAAAAAGAAATAGTATTTAAAATGCAATTTAACTCTTTTATAAATTATGTGAAATTTATTGAATATAATATATATATATATATATATATATATATATATATATAATATTTATATATTAATATATTATTTTTTTTTATTATGTATTATATTTTTTATTATGAGCTGGATTTTGAACTCTTCTACTTTGTCACCTCAGCCAGCTATTCTAAAAAATCATAATGGCTGTTGTAACAGATTTTTTGCTTTGATTAATGCTTATGATGAGAATATACCCAAACAAGTGGTCGGTATTGGACAAAATGGTGTAGCTAGGAACTTTAGTAGGAAGACCAATGATAAATTTTTTTATTCATGGTTCTGGAGTGTTTATATATTTTCCATTGTTTTAATTATCTTCGTTCATGTGTTTTAAAAAAATATATTTTTTTATATCTTTAAAATATACTTATATATTTAAAAACTATTTTTTTATAATTTCAACCGTTTTGTTTTGTAATGCTGCAGGTGAAACATATTTTCTTTGTAATGCTAATGAAAGTTGACCCTAAAGTTGGGTAGAGTGGACAAAATGGTTGGAAAAATAACTTAAGCGACAATAAAAAAATATATTCTTCAAATATTATATTTTTCTTACACACTTAATTAGCTTTACATATTTACACATACATGTTTGTATTTTAAATGTAGGTATTATTTTTGTTATCCTGAAAATGTCTCACAACAAAACTCACAAAGGAGTGTTGGCTTGTCTTGCGAATGAATACATACAAGATAAAAACAAAAGGTAAATTTGGTTATGGCATAGAAGATTGGGACATTCCTCTTTTGGTTATCTAAACAAATTATTTCCATCACTATTTCACAAATGCAATATTTCTTATTTTATTTGTGAAACTTGTGTAATGGCAAAAAGTCATCGTGTTGTGTTTCCTTTAAGCAATAAAAAAATAGATTTTTCTTTTTCATTAATTCATACATATGTTTGGGGCCCTATCCCACAATCTACATATAATGGAAAAAAATAGTTTATCATTTTTGTTGATGATTGTACTCGGGTAATTTGGGTGTATTTGCTTAAACATAAAAGTGATGTGTGTAATATGTTTCGTCCCTTCCATCATATGATATTACTCAATTTAACACATATATTAAGGTCATTTGATCAGACAATGGAAGGGAATACTTTAAGACTGTTAATCGAGTTCATGAACTCCAAAGGCATCTTACATCAAACTACATGTCCTTATTCACCACCAAAAATGGGGTGGTTGAGAGAAAAAATAAAGATATATTAGAGGTGACAAGATCACTTTTGATAGATGGTAATGTCCCATTGTTGGCCTCTTGGCAAGCGTACCAAAAGTCAACTGTAGTATAATGATTTAAAGTAGGAGTGTCGAACCCACGAGGAACGGATTCAGTTAAAATAACTAATTATCTCGATCAGCATATATATACAAAGATTTTAATTGATTTGACATTAACTTTTGCATAA
>Ga0214542_1007313_pt1 | contig 19274 bp, 7 predicted proteins | sample CNSS1metaG_FD_160096 | JGI IMG/M metagenome (GOLD analysis project Ga0214542, IMG submission 160096) | Root nodule microbial communities from cowpea collected in UCLA plant growth center, Los Angeles, California, USA - CNSS1 | ecosystem: Host-associated > Plants > Roots > Nodule | place: USA...
ATATACACACACGGTGATATGCTCTACATTACCACGCAATTACTTCTTCAATTGAAACTAGTTCTCAGGCCATGCAAGTTTATTATATCATAAAATCGAATCAAAGCCAACCCAGTGTGCTTTATTGACGTACACATATCTCCAAGTGCATTAAATAGCAAAGTAAAGGCCACATATTATGATATATAAAACATGCATTAATTGAATATAAGTGAAAAATGTATGTAATAAATTCTCACCGAGAGTTTGAAGAGTTGATGAGAGTAGTTAGCCAAACTATTGAAGCAATAAGGATGAGAAAACAAACAACCACCAACAGATTTAACCATAACTTAACTCACTTGCCTCGAAACGTGAGTGAAAAGAGGAAGGGAGAAAAAGTGAGAGTGTGTGAGAGAGAAAAAGACTTTTACTTTTAATTAATAAGTTATATTTATTGATTTTTTTTAAAAATTTTATATATTATATTTTTATTTTAAAATGAAAGCTGATATATCTATAAATTACTCTTTTAATTTTTGTATTAATAAATTAATTAATTCATTTAAATTTCATTGATAAAAATAATTTTAATTATACAAAAACATTTATTCCAAATTTTCTTTCTTCTGGTATATAATTTGTTTCACCATTACTTATTGATATTTTATTATTCTTTTAATTTTTGTTTTAATTAATTAATTCATCCATTTCAATTTTATTGATAAAATAATTTTAATTATAGAAAAATATTTATTTTAAATCTTTTTTCTTTTATAGTGTAGAACTTTTATCACCATTAATTATTCATAGTTTATTATTCTTTTAATAACTTTTTAATTAATTAATTAATTCATTTAAATTTTACTGATAATAATAATTTTAATTATAAAAAAACATTTATCCCATATTTTGTTTTTTTATAGTATAAAATTTTTGTTAATATTAATTATTGATATTTAATTACTCCTTTAATTTTAGTGATAATTAATTAATTATTTAATTTAAATTTATTAATAAAAGTAATTTTAATTATAGGAAAATATGTATTTCAATTTTTTTTCTTTTATATTATAAGATTTTTCTCACCAATAATTATTGATATTTTATTACTCTTGTAATTTTTGTGTTAATTAATTAATATATTTATTTAAATTTTAGTGATAAAAATAATTTTAATTATAAAAAAAATATTTATTCTAAATTTCCTTTCTTTTATGGTGTAAGATTTTTTCCATCATTAATTATTGATATTTGATTACTTTTTTTAATTTGAGTTAATTAATTACTTAATTCATTTATAGCAAAAATTGTATTCCATTTATTTAAATTTTAATTAATTCATTCAATCAGAATTAATTATTGATTTAAGATTATAGAAAAACATAACATTTGCAAAACTAAATAATAATAATAATAAAATTTTAATGATGTGGGAAAAGAGAAACTAAGCCGCATGCTAACCCAATACAAAGATTCATTACATAAAAAATCCTAATTATTTTTACTTCTCTCCAAACCTTGATTCAGATGTTTATTTCACCTTTTCGTGAGCTCTTTCCTTCATGAGTGTCGTTACCGAATCTTGTGACCATGCTTATCGTCACGCCTTCGTCGTTCGTTATCGACAACATCAAACATTAGGGAAGCCCCTCAGTCACCTTGCGAATGCCCAGTTTACCTCTTCTTCCACAACGCGAGAGCTTCTTCTTCTTGTGGATCTCGCCTCCTCCACCAATGCCTCTATGATGTGATCGGAAGCATCGTCAGGTGGCCACGCTGTTGTCTTCCTCACCCTTGTGCAAATGTTTGTTCCCCAATTTGTTTCTCTCTCCGGCAAACATCAGCCACGTCGTTGATGTCTTCTCTATTCTCCGTTTGATGAATCTCTTAGTGCTTTATTTTTTGTATGTGTTTTGTTTCTGTATAGTAATGAAGATTAATGAATGGAGATAATTTAATGTGTGGTTGGTGATTTTTGGTTGAGGGGATGGATTTGTGATGGTTTGGGCAGGTGAATGGTGTTGGGGATGACTCTTTGTATATATATATTTTTTCTGATTAATAGGTTGTTATTTGGACATGATTTGTGTGGATGTTTTTGTTTTTTTTTTTTTCTAATACATGCGGGTGTTGGAACTAAATAGTGGTAATGGAAACTCTTTGTTGAAGTTCATTTTGTAATTTTGAATCACTACAAAAAATTATATATATAACGACGTCTTTAATATGGAAATTATTTGAAACCGTAGTTTTTTGTGATAAAATTTATTAATGATATTGAATGAACTTTATGTTTATTTTTGTTTAATTTTCTCACGAGTTCTAGTATGAAAATAGGATTGACAGATTTAAAGCACTTACAAGAATAAAAATATATTTGAATTTGAAGCAAATAAATAATCACCACCGAAGTAAATATTATTCATAAATTTTCTGTCAATCTATAAATGCTAGAAGGATGAATACATCGCTAAATGTACCTAATGGACTTTTACCAACAACTTTTGTTTGTCGGTAATCCATTGAAAAATGCTATTACTAATTGATTTTTACAATTATCGATGAATATAGGTCATTAGTAAATCGAGTTTGTTTTTTTTTTTAATATAAATAATATGTAAATTTAACATTTATATATTGTTGGTAAAAAAAGTAAAGATAAAAATATTAATTTCATCTGAATATCAAAAGAAGCCAAGGCAAAGGGATGATAAGAATATACTATCTCAATTGCATATGATGACTAATTACATAAAGAGGGTCACAATTTAAAAAGAAAAAGGTATGCTAAAATGAAAACTTGAAAGGATAATTTAAGCAAAAAGGACAAAATAAAGAAAGAAAAGAAATGGGGAATCATGTTGAGACCATCAAATTTTGTCATAGAGTTAATCTTTTAAAAATAAAGCAGTCGGGATTTGAAATAATGTGTGACTATCTTTTTTTATCCATAAAAGTAAAAAATATCTCTCGCTACCCCATTGAGCCAAAAAATAATATTTTTTTTTTCAAACAATGTTCACTACAAGAAAATTCCTCATTAACAACCAATTTTAGTGACCAAAAGTTGTTAGTTAATGACCAATTTAGATACCAATTTACAAAATAAAAAATTATTGGTTATAAAATTAGTCACTATTATGAATAAAAATTTATAATTGGTGGTTAAATTGGCCACTAATTAATTCAAAACTAATTTAGAAATAAATTCCTTTGATATCAAAAACTTTGGTAGCTAATATTTAGTGACTAACTTTCTTTGGTAGTTAAATTATAGAAATCAATTTAGAGACCAATTATAATTTTTTATCCATAATTGTAATTAATTTTGTTGGTAGTCACTGTAGTGACTAATTTATATACAAATTTACAAAATAAAAAATTATTAGTTATAGAAATAGTCATTGTTATAAATAAAAAATTATAATTGGTTACTAAAATGAGTTGTTAATGAAACATTTTCTTGTAGTGAATTATTATTGCAAAAGTTAACTTAAAGTGGACACCAAAAAGCACCTAGTAGTCTAAATCAAAGGTAATTTTTTTAGTGCAAATTAAGGCCTAATTATTTTTAGTACTAATATTTAACTATTAAATTAATTATAAAATTATGTTTAAAAAAAGGCCAAAAATATTAGTACTAATATACCTCTATTAAATTAATTATAAGTTTATGTTTGAAAATAATTTTTAATTAATTTTTTATTAGTGTCTACTACATTTTATTAGTATTAAAAATGATATTTAATGAGTCAAAACTTTTTTCCAATAAATTATAAATTTTTTTAGGAAAATAAAAGATTAGTTATCTTTATTTTCTTATAATCAATTTTTATTCTATTTTCTTGTTTGATTTTTCTATGACTTCAATTTTGATTATATTTTATTCTTTTATTTTTATGTGAATGTAATTTTGATTATATTTTCTTTTTTATCTACATGTGACTTCAATTTTAATATTAATTTTTTATTTCATCTCTACGTGACTTCAATTTTGATTCTCCTTTCTTCTTTTATCTCTATGTGACTTTAATTTTGATTTTATTTTCTTCTTTTATCTCTTTGTGACTTCTCATCTACTAATTTCACTTTTTTCCCCTCATTGCTTTCTTCTATTTTAGAATTATTCTTTTGAAGGTTTTGAAAGATTTCATTCCTTAAATCTTATACAACTGTGCGTACCAATATTTTTATTCTCATGGTTAATATGTTTTTCTTTTTATCTGTGTTGATGTTGTTTTTATTCTATTTATTAAATTTTTATTAGTATTATAAATAAGAAATGTGTTTCTTTTGTATGGTTTTGTTTAGAGATTAGGGTTTAGTGTTCTAGTTGAGAAACAATAATTTTTTTTAAATTATTTTTTATTAATGATTAATCTCAAAATAAACTTTGCATGTTTATGAAACATTTGAGACTTGAGAAATATGAAGTGACTCGAGACTTCAAGATACTACAAGTTCACGATCGAGTTTACTCTCTTGACAACTGGAACCATGTTTTATTGTCTTAACTCATTCTTTTTATATACTTATTTTTAGTAGTATTTTATATATTATAATTTTTTTTATTTCATATAAAATTATATAGATATGTCAACTAGAAAATTTGAATAAGACTATTAGAAAATCCAAAAGAAGGAAAAAGTTGAAGCTTTAATTGCATCACAAAAAGACATTGAATACATTTATAAACATAGATAAGAAATATGAATTAGAAAATACAATTAGGTGTTCTTTGAATGAACAAGATAATAATAATAATAATAATAATAATAATAATAATAATAATATAGATATATGTGAAATCAACAATAGAGGAAGAAAAATAGTTAATGATGAATATAAGTTTGATTCTCAAACTCATGATAACGATTAAAAATATATAAAAAAATTACACATATTAGTCTTGTTATATATTAAAAAAATGTTAAATGAAATTAATTTTGATAATTTAATAAATAATTTTATCTAAAAAAAACTCGAAAAACTTGAACAAATTTTTGTCAGATACCTTCGTTTGCTTAAAAGTCTTTCACATTCAAATTGGCTCTTCTTTCATATATTCAAAATTCCACCTTCTCCATCTATTGTTGGATTATGTATTCAATATATGTCTCTGTCCCCCATATTTTACAACACATCTTACTGGTAATTTTATTAAATTCCATTTCTTGAACGCATATTAAATGAATATAATTATTTCTTATTATTTCTTGAAACTTTAGTATTTTCATTTATTGAACTTTGTTTTCCCCTCATTCATTTGCATCCTATTTTTATAATCTCTCTTTTCCTTTTCCTCACGCTGCTACTTTTTCATTTTGCAACCAATTGTAACTAAATCCTTTCAAGAAATGTAAAAGGCTTCATGGGTATATTTGTGAACTGGTGTGAGGTTTAGGCAAAGTGGTAGAAGAAGAAAGCATGAAAGAGAAACTTTGAGAATGAATTTATTACATAAGGTATTAATACAAAGGTTTATATATAGTAATACATGAATAACAGAAATATACAGACGTAACAGACTGCAATATATATATATATATATATATATATATATATATATATATATATATATATATATATATATATATCCCTAACAACTAGGTTTCCATTCTTACCTCTACAGGAAAATAGACATTTAATGTTAGTTAACAAAGTAAAAGTTTATACTATCCAGTCAATAACATCAGATTTGTTTCGCACATGCAATAATCGACTATAAAATTGTCGATGCTAACTTTTTATTAATTTTTAATTAAGACAGTTTAGCGTCAACTAAGGTATTACTAAATAAAATTTATTTTAAATATTAATTTAATTTGTGTTAGTTTAGCTGATGCTGCTAATAATGATTTATAAAAAAAAAATGTAGTAGATTAAGGAGATGAAAAAAAAGAGTATAGATGAAAGAGAAAAGTATTCACAAAGAAGATGAGTGAAGATAAGTGTGAATGAAGAAAATGATTGTGAATGAAAACGAGAAAGAAACCGTAATTTACTTTCTCGCTTTATTAATGCAAGAAAATGTATATAGAGAGCGAGAAAGAAAACTGTGAATAAAGAGACTTTTTGTCTTTAAATCCAAGACTTTAAATTAAAAGTAAATTACGGTCTCTATTCACCATCGTAAAAGCTACAAATTTATAACATATAAATGAATGTCGATTTATTAACTTAAAAAAATATAAATATTAACATAAAATAAAATTAATGTCAATTATGCTAATGTTAATATAAATATTTTTACTTATTGAAAAAAAGGTAGAAATAAATAGTGTTGCCTTCTGTCTAAGTTGACTATATTAATATTTAACATTTAGTATTGGTTTAGTAGATGCCAATTTAATACTAATACAAATATTTATTTATTAAATAAATTAAAAATAATTAGTGTCAACTTAAAGTTAGTTAAGTCAACTTTATTAGTAACTAAATCATTTAAAAATAATTTTATGTTTTTTAACATTGCTAAGAAAAACTAATCTTTTATATGTATTATTGTCGGTTAAGTTAATTCTAATATAACATTATCATTTAATTAATGTTAATATTTATAAGTTAATTTGGTTGTTTTTGTAGTCTATATTATTGTTGCTAACTCTAATTTCAACTTATTATAAGTGTGATAAAATTGAGAATGAACATAATTTGTATATCGTGGCATGAATTAGGAAAGCTCTTGTTGTAACAAATCTGATATGACAAATAAATACGTTGTGTTGTAATGGTTACAAAATCAAAGCAAACACTAATCTGATAAGGCCATTTTCGCTTTATCCTACCTGTCCCTCTTAATTATCCTTGATTTATCTTTTTAACATAAAACAATAATTTTGTGAAAAATCACTTGTAAAAATTTGTCATTTGTTGAACTATATGTGTTTTTTTTGGTTAGTATTGTAGTTATTAGGATTTTTTTTTTTGAGTTTGTTTTTTTGGGAGGTTTTTGTCTTCCGTTTTAAGTTGATTACTCATGAGGTAAATATATTTGTTTTCTTATTTTTATTTTTTATTCTCTTTCTTTTCTTTTTATTTCTTTTTATATTTTTGTCCTCTTTCAATTTATTTTTTATTTGTTATTACTGATAATATAAAACTTTATATCATGATCATTGTAATATCCCATTTAATTTATAAACACAATTAAAGGAAACGTCCCACATAAGATAGTAAAATCACGCAGTCTTGGAGTTCCCGACATCACTCCTACAAAACCAAGCACACCACGATGCCAACAAAAGCAGGATAACAGTTTTAACTAAGAGTTTACAGTCTAATGGCAACGAATACAGGGGCCATAGCCCTAAAGAAGACATCAAGAAGAGAAGTGTAAGATCCAGTCCCGACGACTAAGCGGTGGAATCACCATTCCTCTGTTGACCACGAGAACTTCGCCCATCTGCTCCCATCAACCAAGTCGATGATCATCGCAAGAAAGAATAGCCACATACAACACAACCATGCAACGAAACGGGTAAGCTAGAGCCAACAACATATGCATCATAAAGTCAAAAGCATTTTCATCATCTCACATCCAAATAATCAACCAAACATGTTATGACCCTCAATCAATACACTACGACTCGACTCGACTCATCCGGAGACGTATAACTTAGTCGGATTCAGCGGATGCATGCACTTGTGGTGGATACCTCTGCTCGAACCTGAGCTGCTCATCCCCGAGCTATGTGTTACAAGTGTTACGATGAATCAAAACTCCCTCACCACAAGGTTAGCCCTTAATGAATTTCAGGCCTCCTGCTACTCTCACCACAGGAGTCAGTCCGCTCTAAATGAGACTAACTGGCCCCTTAGAGTGTCAGGATACAGTCCTTACCTTGAATCCTTACTTAGTTATACAGATGGGGCACCACCATGGACACCCACTAACAAGGCCATGGGATTACGTCCCGACCATTGAAGCACAGCCCTGGGAACCTCACCTAGAGATCCTCAAGGACTTACGCACTGACACAAATCCAGCAAGCATAAAACCACAATAGGAGAATATTAATCATGTCCACATTCCCACGTCCATCTCAACACGATGACACCTCATTTGTATCGCATGTTTAATTCTTACCATTGGTCACCACCCCTTCATGAGTATAGGGCCTCATCTCATAACAATAATGTGTCCCTTTAGTTTCAAACCACTCATTAATTTCTCATGCCAAGACCATACCTAACCCGTCATACGTCATTCATAATTCATACCAAACATACAAAATACTCTATTATACACATGTCCATCATCACACAATCATACTTAACCAAAATAGATCACTCGGGAACCATCAAACATCCAAATCATAGCACAGTCTCGCCCAGCACCTCGCTCAGGCAGAGGAGTCTCGCTCAGGCGAGCTCCCCCTCCGCCTAGGCGAGGGCACAAGAGTAGGAGCATGAGCAACACGGGATCTCGCTTAGGCGAGATCCCTCTCGCCTGGGCGAGTTGCCTGCTCGCTCAAAAGTTGAGCGAGTCGCCTGGGCGACTTTTCCTGCGAACTGGCCAAGGTGAGCCCTTGCTTGTCTCGCCTAGGCGAGATTGGGTCGCCTGGGCGAGATTTACAGATCTCGCCGTTGTTTCACCTGTAACCGCCATGTTTTCCGATCAAATAACACATGCAAAGTACTTCCACACATCAAAACGACAGATTCAACCATGCAATCAACAATCAACCATAAACAGTTCCAAAGGAGGACTCGAAACCAGAACCCTAACTTCCCGTACCTGGAAAAGGCTAACAGTTGGGTTTTTGGGCACGAACAAGAACCACAGCAGCTCCTAGAGCCCGATTCGCAAGTGAGCAGAACAATGGCCAAGCCAAACGTGAATCTGAAGAACGTCGGAACCCTAGCAGAGGTAAAGACGACTGTGGCTCAAGGCAAGGACAAAGCTTTTTTTGAGAATAGTAAGGGACTTTAGGTTTAGGGCAGACCTAAGAACTTATATGTTGGGCCGGCCTTAGGCCCATTTACAAGGGCAGCCCACTAACCTTAGGGCAGAAATAAAAATGGGTTCTTACAATCATTTAAATATTCCTTTTTTGTCTAAAAGACTCATCTTTAGTCTTTACCCTGATTATTGGAAAAAAGGAAAAAAATATCCTAATGGGAGAAGCTTATGGCTTTTTGATAAGGACTGAGCTAAGCAGAAAAGAACAAAACATCAAATGAAAGATATTCTTGCAACACTAATCATAAGACAATACATTAGTTGATTTGTATTAAATTTATCTTATATAAATTATATTTTTCATAACCTCATATCAAATATTTATAACATATATAACTTGCTTTACTTTCTTAAAGTTAATTTAGATTTCGTTTTCACCCAGTCTAAATTTAATGCTACCAAATTTTAAATGAAAAATAATTTATGAACATTTTAATTTTGTCTATATTTATTATATAGTTTTTTTTCTATCTTTCTCATCATATCACATAACCTATAAATTTATCTTTTTTATTATCTTTCTAAATGTATTTTAAGTATTAATACACCTTTTTAGTACCCATGAATCATTATTAGTGTTAAATTTTGTTGACAATAACGTTTTCCATGCAAATAATGGTTTTGCTCCTAATCTATGAAAAATAAGTTTAACGAGATGAGACAAAAATGAAATAAAATCTGAATTACTAATAGGTGAAAGAAAATCTATTATATTTGGTAGAGATGATAGAGAAAGAAAAAAAGATAAGAAAAGAATTAGTGAAAGAAAAACAATATTTCAACTAAAAAAATGAGTATAAAGAAAAAATATTTTATTTAGTATTAATGTTTTTATTAATTATTATTAATATTATTTTATTAATTATTTATTACTGTTATTATAATAAACAAAGTAATAGAGCTAGAAAATATACTATAATATATTACAAAAAATCAATTTACTTGCCTAATCAACTATAAATATGCGTGTGTCAAATTCTTTTCATTGACAAAAATACATTATTAAAAAATATTTAAAACACTCCAATCCATATATTTTAAACCATAATTACTTAACCTTTTCTTTAATATATGATAAATGCTATGCACACACATCTGGCCCGATTAATACTAAATCTGCGCACTCCAACGTATTTACGAGACTCAAGACTCGCCAAGTAACCCACCCTGATTTCAAAAACGTGAAAGTCAAGTTACTCAAATTTCTAAAAGAAAAAAGTTATTTTAACACCTTTTTCAATTTTGACTTCCATTTTACATCAAATTTAATAATAAAATATTTTATTAATGTTATAAAAATAAATATATGTAAAATATTATAATAAAATAATAGTATTGTGAAGTGTTAAATGGTAGTAATAGAAAATTTGTAGTGTCAAACTATCACTGTTCTTTCTAAAACGAATTTCTATTTAATACAATTTCTTTCTTTTTCTTACTTTAAGTATTTTAAATGAATTTAAGAGTTAGCAAATACCTGTTCCTACAATCATTTGGATTAAACTGCCAAATTAAAATATTGCTCTCTAAATGTCATTAGCCTTTATGTCAGCGTTTATTTCCTCTACTGTGATCCAATAATTAACCTACTAATCTTATACATAACACTTCCCATTTTGTTTTACATCTGTTCAAATATCATGTCAATAACTCCGGGTGTTTGTTTCCATCTATATGTATGACAATGTGAACAGTTGCTCTATGATATATATATCTGTCAATATTACTCTGCCTTTTGGTGCCAATAATACTTAATTCACCCACAATGTTTAAGTTTCCTTTAATAGGTATTGAGGTATTTTATTATCTAGTTAGTTATAATGCAACTTTTTGGGTATATACACTAGTTATTTGAGTGGTTTGATTTATTTTACTTCCCTGAATTTCAGATCATCTTATATTTAATTATAAATGCAATAGTTACAAAATTTATATAAACGAACTCTTTTATAATAAATCTGTAATGGCAACCATGCTCAAAAGCAATTATTTAGATTATTGACTTCCGTGGTCGGTTATAACATTATTTCCATTTGAAATTCTTAAAGATTGCTGATACAATTTATTTTTGCTGGCAAGATTCCATTTGGTTTTGCACACTCAACAATATTACATTAACGTAAGATACACTCACATCTCACAACTAGAGAAGGTGAGAGTGTCGAGAATAGTTCAAGTGTGAGTCAAAGTTTTATATTGGATAGAATAGACAACGTTAAACACTATATAAGAATAAAGATACATAACACCATTGTTTTCAAATTTTAGTATAAAACTAGTATCAAATACCTCATATGTATAATACTAATGTCATATATATCTAGAACTACAATCTTTGAATAACCATGAAGATAACCATAACATATGAAACATAACCCAATATCCCAACAGAGAGAGAAACATAACCGAATAACCCAAGAGAGAGAGAGATGGTGTCAAACTTTTTTTATCAAATATTTGTAAGTTCAATCCAGAACTTGGATAACATTTAGGCATATCAGCAGGTGGTGGAGGGACTGAAGTTGAAGGCATTGGTCCGTTCCCAACCTCAAAAGTCATGGCTAGTCCCCACGGCACATGATCTTCCATATGGCAATGCATCAGCCAAACCCCTATAAGTAAATCAACTCATTAGTTTGTCACCATATATAGTCTAGTTCATACACCTACATCTCAACAATGTTACTTTAATATTTACTTGCAGAATATTTATTTTAGTTTAACTTAATTTGAATGTTTATGAATTTCAAACAAAAAGTAACTGAAACAATCAACATAAAGAGACTCAATACCTGGATTGTCTGCGCGGAATCTGATAGCAGCCCATCCTCCCAGAGGCACGCCAACAGTGTTACGTAATTGCGGGTTATTCACATTAAAATTGGCTCTATCTGTGTCGTTGTCAAAATTCCCGAATCCTTGAGCCAAAACGTGAAAGTCATAACCATGAAGGTGCATGGGGTGGTTTTGCCCCAGAAGAAGTGCGGTATTCTGAAACACAATTTCCACAGTTGAATTGAAAGTGAGTTTCTTCGCCTTGGTTGATTTTGGAGCAAACAGAAGGCTCGTATTATAAGCATTGTCCAGATTGGTGAAGTCAAACATAAGTGGAGGTTTGTCAGGGAAATCTGTAGTGTACACTCCACTCACATTATTGTAGAAAGCTTCCAACATAGACATCTTTATACCCGCGGGGATCGCAAACGACTCGTTGTTCATGCTCGCAGAAGTCCTGTGACCCAATTCGCCAGCACACGACTTATTGGAAGCATTCTTGGAATCACACAGTTCTAGGTTAAATCCAATGGTAACCAACATGTGTTCATCAACATCAACCGGCACCGGAACCCAGTGTGGGGCCCCCACCTTGCCCGTCACGTTGCCGTAGAATTTAAAAGTCGTGTCTGTGTCGTCGGCGGGTGTCATAGTTGGCATTATGGGCTCTGATGATGGTGGCGCATTGTCGTAAATAACTGTGCCACGAGCTATGTTCTTGTCGTGGTCATCGAAATTAACAACGTAAGGAGAGGCTACCATGTAGTACGAACCGTTGGGTTGGTTCGCTGTGAATAACACGTCAGCACTCTGACCAGGGGCAATAACGATGATGTCGGTGTAGTAGTCTTCGGTGTATGAGGCATCGACGGCAAGAACTGTGAAGTTGTGGTTTGCAATCTTAAAGAAAAGGTCGTAATTGAGTGCAGCGTTGATCATTCGGAGCATGTACGTCTTTCCATGCTTGACTTTCATCTTGAATGTCTCTGAATTATATACAAAAGATCAAATTTGAATTTTTGTTGCACATTTAGAGACTCAAATAATAATTTTGTTGTTTCAAAAATTAAATTTACTTATTGTGTATTTATGTGTGAAATAATCATTTTTAGCTGTAGTTAATGAAGCCAACATACCATCTTCAGTACAGTTGAGAAGACCACTGGTCAAACCATTGATTGTAAAGGCATAAGATGTGTTTGGCCCACCACCAGTAACCTGTGCTTCGGCCGTAATATCCTCAACATTAGAATTATACAAATCTCCTGCATTTAAATTTTAAAAAAAATTAAATATGAACAAAATTACGATATTTTGAAGTATTGCAGAATATAAGATGGTGTATGAGCTAGATTTCCATGGTAGACAGAGAAAAATGTGTTATATAAAGGTAAAAGAAAAATTTCAAAACAAAATAGCAAACTAACAAAGTTCTTATAGCAATCTTGTTAGGATATATATCTAAAAGAAATGAAATTAGTAGGTACCTAATATAATAGGAACTTGTTTGTACGGTTTAGGAAACAGAAATTTGCCCGAACGAGGGTGAATGATGAAAGCACCATGAACAGTTGCGCGTAAATATGTTGCATGAGCATGCCACCATAGTGTTCCTTCTTGTTGTGTTACGTTGAATTTGTATGTGTATTTACTATTTGGAGGAATTGGACACTGAGTTACATATTCAGGACCATCTGCCCAAATACTAAACCGCTGAAACACTCCATGCCTGCACATTTACTTCCAAATTCCAACCTCAGCGATGCATTATTTGTTTATCAAATCAAAAACTTTCTCTTAATTTTCGATGTTTGTTTGCTAAAGTATGAATTGTTTACCAATGAAGAGTGATATCGTATGGTCCCTCGTTGAGAACATGGACAATTACAGTGTCTCCTTCTGTCACATTTATGGTTGGTCCAGGGAAAAGTCCGTTCGCCGTGACAATCACTTGCTCTTGACAAAAGCGTTTGATGGTCGTATTCTGAATCTGAAATACATGAAATTGCAATAATATGAACATTCCTCTACACAAAGTTATACGTTCCAAAGTGAAGCTCAAGACGTGTATTATGTATCTAATATGAGAAGAGCTTACTCTGAAAGTGTGTTCAACAATGGCTGCTGAAGCCAGGGAAGAAGCTAGAAGAGCAAAAGCACATGCAAGCCAAAACTCCAATAGCTTCATGTTTAAGAAGAGAAACTAGAAGACAAATACAAGCTTTTTATCAAATGATAAAACTATTGGTAGTCTTGGTATGAAAAGTGCACTTGCATCACATCACATGCTATATAGCCGGGGAAATTTGTCGTCTTCTATGTTTAAAATCAAATTAAGAGAATCAAAATTACTTTCTCAAATTAAAAACATGGAAACTCATTAGGATTTGTCGTCTTCTATATGCTTATTTAAGTTGACGAGTTTGGTTTCGATATATTCATTCATTGATTCGATTTATAATAAGCAGTCACTTGCTTATTAATTATTAATTATTTTATTTAATGAAAATAACAGGTAGTAATTCAAGATTATCCAAATAATTTCTGAATAAAGAACGAGTAAATGAAACAAATTAAGATAGGACATAGGGAAAACAAATTATTTATCCTTGGAAACAATTATACTTTATTTTGATAGGAAATGAAATTATGATGAATAACTGAGAACCAAAATATTTGTTGAAGTAATTTTGAATGAAATTAGATAAATGATGGTACATATAAAAAAGAATTCCCGTTTGTTCTGTTTATCATTTTACATCTTTAAATTACTATTAATTAACTTATGCTTATCTAATAGACTTGATATTTATTTATTGGAATAGTCCTTTTAAAATGAAGACGGCTCACAAATTTTTATTTCACGACGAAAATATGAAAAATGTGTTCCAATTGTTAAGCAATATATTATTCACTTACAGATCTGCTTCTGGATTCAAAAATGGTTCCATTCGTGTCAGATGCATCTTCAAAATAAAATAAAAAATGGCCAAAACCCTGATTAATTATTTTTTTTATAACTAGTTTTAAACGCGTAGCACGACTTGATATTTATTTTTGTGTATTTTAATGATAGTAAATATATATTATATTAAAAAGAATTTAAAATTTGAAAAAATAAATAATAAACTGTTTTTAAATTTATAATTAAATATTAAATAAAATCATCACAAAAAATATTTATATATCTAGAAAATTAATGTATGTATAAATTAAGTAATAGACTTTATAAAAATATAAATGACAAAGCATGTGCAAGAAATATAGAATATGCATAGATATATAGAATAGTTTGACTAAAACTACAATTTAGTGCATAAAATACTGGTTTAATATATTGATAAAATTCATCTTATTTGTATATCAACAAACTTGTTTAATATGTGTTATTAGGCTTGTCTAGTCGGTATATATCTTTAAAGGTGAGGATATATCTGGTTAAGTTGAATAGAGATCTACAACTTTGGAGTAAGTCTCTAAGATTGAACTTCCATGAGGTTATTAAGTAATCTTGCTACAAGAGGAATCAATGTAAGGTTACTTAGAACTTTATCTTGGATCAATTAATTCTGCATATTTGAATTGGAAGTATTTGAAGGTTGTTGTATTCATTGAATTTATCATAGTTGCTTTTAGACATATAAACTAAATTTAACCTTCACTCCACTCAATCTATATAATTACTACTATTTATATTGCACTCTTTATCAAAATCTAAAAACCCAAAAAAGCAAACTACCAATATACTTGCTAAGTCCTTGTGGATATGAGACTTGTTCATACTACTACGTACCAGTGCACTTGCTTGGAAATGGTTTTTGAGAAACAACCATCATTAGGCTCATTTAATCAATATATAGACAAACTCGTCTAATAAGTGTATAGACATAGTTGTCTAATGTATATGAGTAGACTCATCTAATCAATGATATGGAATGACTCATTTAATATTTTTTGGTATACTTACCTAATCAGTGTATGAAAAAACTCATTTAATGGGTGTTGTTAGACTCATCTAATTAGTATATTAATAAAATTGTCTTTTGTGTATCTCTAGACTCGTCTAACTAATGTATGAACGAATTTGGATTCTTTCTTGGATTTTTCTATGTAGTTTCTCTGTTGTTCCTTCAAAATACGTTAATGGCCACTGATTTTAAAACTTTAAAATATATTACAACGATTTTTAAGTATCAATACAATGTATTTTTAATGCTCAGAAAGGGGACAACACCATAAAACTTGGTAGAAAATATGGACTCTATGAACTAACTCATTTAATTTGTTTTATTATATCTCTAATCATTGTATGAACAAACTCTTCAATGCGTATTGATAAACTCATATATTTAAAGTAAGGACAAACTTCTTTAATATGTATCGCAAAACTCGTATAATCAATTAATAAACTAAGTCATCTATTTGTATTAATAGACTCGTCTAAATTATGTATGAATAGACTCATCTAGTATCTACTATTAGACTCGTCTAATCATTTATGAATTTTCTTATCTAATGTGCGTTTTTAGACTTGTATATTTAGTGTATGAACATACCTGTGTAACTTGTATTGTTATACACATGTACTTAATCTGTGGACAAAGTTGTCTAGTATGTACTTCTAGACTCGTATAGTCAATGTATAGTTTGACTCATATAATCAATGTATGGTTTGACTCGTCTAATCAATAAATGGAGTGACTCATCTAATGTATTTTGGAATACTTGTCTAATCAGTTTAACAAAAAAAACTTATCTAATATGTTTTGCCATATTCATCTAATTAGTGTATGAATAAAGTTATCTAATATGCATAGTTATATATTCGTTTAATTAGTATATATATAAAGTCATCTAATGTGTATTAGTAGACTCATCTAATCAATCTAAGAACAAAGTTATCTAATATTTTTTTCTAGACTCATCTAATTAATATATGAATGATTTGTCATATATTTTCTTTTACATCAAACAAATGGATCAAATTTATTAAATAATAAAAAAACTTATATAAAAATCACATAATTCAAACATTGTAGAACACTTTTTCCTTCAAAATATTTCAAAGTTGTTCCATTAGTATCATTCATATACAATATTAGTACCAAAAATAAAATAAAATAAACTTAAATTTTAATTAGTTTTTCCAGAATTTTTATTTATTTTTTAAAAATTGTGATATATTTTTAAATAAATAATTTAATCCAATAAGCATCAATAAAATTTATGTATTTTTCAATGAATTTTTTTAAAATTTAAACTACTATGTCACATAATAAAATAATTATTAACTCTTAATTTTTTTTTAATAAATTAAACTATATAAAAAATAAACACAATCCAATAAATATTAAAAGTATTATAGTAATTAAACGTGTTTTTGATGTTGAAATAAATAATAATAATTAAAAACAAAAATGAATTTTTTAAATAATTTCTTAAATTAAACTACTATTTTATTAAGTTTTTTTTGTAGTAACTTTTTGGATATATAGTTTTAAGATATTTATTAATTATTGAAATTAAATTTTGTATAAATTAAACTATATAAAAACAAACATAACCTATTTTTATATTAAAAAATATTACAGTAATAATGTGTTTTTAATATTGAAATAAATAATAATAAATAAAATAAAACTACAACTAATCATAAAATATATTGTGAAACCTAAAATGTTTTTAATAAAAGTTTAAATATATTGTGAATATTTTTTAATTATTGAAATTAAACTTTTTATAATTTAAACTATATAAAAATTAATCATAATTCAATAAAAATACAATAATTAAAGTATATTAAAATAAAAATAAAATAACACTTATAATTAAAATATTAAACAGAAATAAAGCAGTTTATAAAATATATTTTACAACATATATTTAAAAATAATCTAAAAATAAAAATTATAATTACAACTATAATTTTTATGAAGAAAATGTTCATAACTATATATGAAAATACAAAACTGTGATAAAAAGCTTATAATTAAAATATTAAAGGATTTTAAATTTTTTTATAAAATATATTTTACAATATATATTTAAAAATTATATAAAGATAAAAAACATATTTAATCTATCAAATAATTATTGATTAAAGATTATATAATTATATTTTTTTTGAAAGAAAATCTCATAAAGATATTTTTTATGAATATTTTAAATAGTTTTTTGGATATGTAATTTTTATATAATAAAATAGTTATTAATCATTAAAATTAAACCTTTTTATATAATTTAGAAAATAAGGGAGTGTTTGTGTTACATAAAAGAAGTAGTTATTAGAGAGAAAAAAAGAAACAAAATGAAGTAAATAAAATAAAAAACTTACAGAATTTAGTTTTTTTTTTAAAAAAGTAAATAATAGGGAAATGACCAAATAATTATAATTATTTATAAGTGTGAATAAAAAAATGGATAATATAATAATTTTGTTAATATTTTTTTTTCTTTGTATATAATATTAATTTCTTAATATATAATAGATATCTTCAAAAGATAATTCATCCCCCTTTCATTATGTTTCTAAAATAGTATTTTTCACCAATCATTAATTTTCGCATGTCATGTACACACCTTCCTCTTGCAATAAAAAAAAAAGAGAGAGAGAGAAAGACATCTATTTTTTTTCTTTTTTCTTTAAACAATAAAAGATAAATGTGAGGATATATAATACAAAACATATGTTTAAAATTAAAATCAATCTTTCAAATTTGAAAAAGTTACTTTTTTTAATCTAAAATAACATTAAAATGAATAATTTTAAAAATAAATATAAAATAGGGTGCTTCATAATTTTAATGTAAAATATAATACAAAAAATAGGTATCGATATATATTAATATTAGAAACTTTGAAAATTTTGGATAATTCTTATAGTTTTTGAGATTAAACGTCAATATTAGTAATTATAAATTTTAATAGTACAATTCAATAGTCAACTTTGGTTATATCAATTTTTTTTTTATAAATTTGACTAAAAATTATTTTAATGTCACAAGTTGAAACAAGAGTTTAAAAATATGGTAGAAATTATTTTCCACTTTTTAATTTTTTTACTCTAAAATTTGTTAAGTAAAACCTTTAAATTGATTGAAAAAAATAATATGCAGACTAGATAAGAAGATATCTTTTCAAATTTTATTACATATTTGAAGTTGATATTTTCGACATTCAATACATGATTCTACTATTTTCTTTTGTTAGATTTTATTGTTTTGTTTTAAATTATAGTTTGTGTTTACTTGAATATATTATATTAGAGTCATTATTTAAGAGTAATAAAGATATATCATATAAGATAGTCAAATTAAATGGTGAACTTATTATAAAGAAAAGTCAAAGACAAACAAATATTTAAAAATATATACAATAATATGAATTATAAGTGAAATGTATAACACACACCTTTAATTTCAACCCCTGTTATTAATTGTAAATAATTTCATTGTAACATCTCATTTAATAGCTTTTATGCTAATAAACAAAACATTATATCGCGATTAAACAAAATAGATAGTAAAAATAAGCTTTTATATATATATATATA
>Ga0214542_1007314_pt1 | contig 19272 bp, 11 predicted proteins | sample CNSS1metaG_FD_160096 | JGI IMG/M metagenome (GOLD analysis project Ga0214542, IMG submission 160096) | Root nodule microbial communities from cowpea collected in UCLA plant growth center, Los Angeles, California, USA - CNSS1 | ecosystem: Host-associated > Plants > Roots > Nodule | place: USA...
TTTTTATTTTTTCTCCATCTATAGTTTTTTTTTTTTTTTTGTTTGTTTACCTTCCAATTGTGAATAAAATTACCAAAATACAAGAAAGAAACTAAGAAACAATTCCATAATGTCCTCAAAACATTCACCATCCATGATTTATTCATGTGTTTATTTTCCATAAGCATAGAACTCAAAAGTCTATGCATCTTTTAGTACATTGATTCATCATGCATCTAATAACTTGTTTGTCCAACAACATTTTCAATAAATGGTCGTCCCTTTTTCTCCATTGATTTCTTTCTCATTGTGCGAAGCCTTTTCTCTGTGTACAAAACCTCAGCCAACCTTCATAAAAAAAATTATATATGGAAAGAACAATTCTTATTAGGGTTTTTATTTATGAAAACTGAACATCATCATATCATAAAAAAAAAATCACAATAACTTATGCATATTACTTAAACATGTAGTTAGAATCATTTTGGAAACTTGATTTTATGTTAAGAAAGAAACAAGAACACAGTGTTCAAACCTTTCAAGAGCTTGAGCATTTGTTCCCCATTCTGGTTCTTCCTCTGGCACAAAAGTGTTCACATTCTTCCTGAAAACTGGTTCATTCAGCAGTTTATACCCAGCCTTTTCAAGATTCTTAATGTTCACAGCAGTGGCATTGTCAAGGGCATCCATGGATGGATCCAAGTTATATTCCTGCACATCAACATTCCACATGCACTTCAATATTCCCCAATGTTATAACATTTTTCCATTTTCAATTATTAAAATTAATCTTAATTATTGCTACATGATTATGTAAATGGTTTTGATATCTTTGTATTTTTAGAATCCTACCTAATTTCGTTAACCTAACCTTATTCATTAACATGACAGAAACACTCATGCATAACTGGTTCAAACCATGTCAAAGATTAGATCCAATGATCATATATATAGTTCCATCTCAAATCAAATCAATGGTATCTTTGATCCACCGAACAACTTTGAACAATTTAAGTTAGGAATTAGGTTTCAAACCCAACATTAAGATGGATTATGAATATGTTTAACTCATAAACTATTCCAAGGAAAAAATATAGTGCAAACTAATTTTTGTATCAGTAAAAGACTCTTTAAAATCTGATTTTGGACTCGTGTGACCTAATTCTAGTTTAGAAAAACTGGTTTTGTTTATCCATATACTACTTTTTTTTTCTCTTAGAAATGGTTACAAATAAAGTTTACTCAAAACAAACACTGAAAACACCTATATTTTCTTAAGACAACAAACTTTCTTTCTGTGAAAAAACTTGACTAGACTCTTGTTGTTGTGTTATTCATGCAATCAACTTATAGATCTGTAATTTTTTTATTGTTGCACTCAAAACAGACAAAAACAGTCATTTAAGTTTATAACAAAACCAGCATTTTTTTGTCAAAAACAAGTTTCAAAATCTGAGAGAAACTAGGTTTGATCAAATTTTTCAAGTATCAAAAACACACTTTTCCACTGTAATGAATGATCATTGTTTTAGAAATCGAAAGATGAAGCAGACCTGAATTCGAAGGTAGTAGTCTGAAGATTGGAGGCCAGGGTAGACAGTGGAAATGTAAAACTCAGTCATATCTTTGTTACCATAATCATAAGCACCAACTGCAAGGCCTGTTGCTGCCCATTGATTTGCTGAGAAGTGCTCTGCAACTTGAGCATCCACACCAACAGCTTTTGCAGTTCCACATCCTATAGACAGCAACAAGATTTTGTTTTTCTCCTTTGAATTCTTAGGAGTCATGTCAGGATTCTTCTCCTTCTGTTGCTTTATCACTTCTGTCAAAGCAGCCATAGCCTGCAAACAGTGTTCTTTTTTTCATCATTGTGCAAATAATTGAGTTTCCTTCATCAGGGTTTTGCATGGTGTGGGACCACACCGCACAATACTTTTTCATCATGGCCAAATGATTGAGTTTCCATTACATTTTCACACTGGGACCAGACATTATTAAACAAGTGAAATCATTCATATTAAGGTGAGTTTGAAAAGGAGATAGTTCACCGGATTAGTTGCTGCAACTCCACCATCAATCAAATTGAATTCAGTGTCACCATTTTTGAAGTAATAAGGTGGTAGATAAGTTGGTGCAGCTGAGGTTCCTATGCATATATCAGACAGTTTTGCATCAAAGCTAGGAACTGTCTTAAGCTGCATCATCAATCAGGAAAATTGTAAGAAAAATGCAGATAAAATAAGAACTGTTGTAGTATAACATAGATTGTACTAACCTGAAAGTTTGAGAAGACAACTGGGTGAAGTTTCTTAAGGTCGAAGGTTGGAATGACAACATTTGTCAGTGTTTCGCTGAGTCGTGTGTTTTGCAGTAACTCACCTGCTATGTTATGCAAGAACTTGCCATCATACTTGGGACCTGGGAATGAATTATTCCAAATTCTGCACATGTTTCAAACAAAACTAATCAAATGTTTGTAGTGGTTTTTATCCTAACCATACTTATTACAAGATTATAAGATATCATAACCTAACAATGTCTGCATGAGTCTTGACTAAACATACATATACACAAAGATTTTGCCTAAAAAAGTGCATGCTTACATATACATACACATTCACCGTATATATACATCACAAACAAACACCTAAAAACATTATAAGAAGGAAAGATCTGTTGTTGTGAAGTGCTGATATTGAATCAAATATTCTGCATGGTGATTTTATATAACTAAAATCAGAATCATAGATTTTAAATACCTATTTTCCTTGAAGATAGAAGGGCCATATTTTTGATAGAACTCTATGACTTGACTGGTACTGAGGAGAGGACGAGTAGGGTCCTGTGGGTTAGGTGCAGCTAGCAGAGCAGTCATGAGTCCTCCAGTGCTAGTTCCTGCTATCACATCAAAATAATCTGCTAGCAATGCGCTTTTATCCCATTTCTGCAACTCAACCAAACTAAAGTGTTACTTTCTTCTAGGGTTAAAGAGAAACAAGTATATATGGAGCATGAAACACTCAGATCATCACCATTGTCATTATACAGTGAAAGTTACAGATGAATCTTCACATTACTTGTTCTTTAAAGAAACCAATTAATACAAGCATTCCTAGGTGATTTGTTTGGCTGTTCTATGGTCCTGTGACTTGAAATCTTGAAACTGTGTGAGACTTCAAACTCTTTTTAGATCCTGGATTTGGTTGTTTAGTAGATGAAAAACTAGGTTTTCATACTCTGAGATTGGTCAAGGAGTCTTATATTAAAAAGATTGTAGGATAGATATGATCAAATAGTTGTTTCTTATCATTACATGCTGTTGGAAAATAAATGATGGTTGTATTCAGGTTTTATGACAGTGTATTTTGTAATTTTTTTCATTAGGGCAAAAGAATATATATATATATATAGTCTCATCTTTATATAAACCATTCACTATAAAATGATAACATAATAATTGAATTTCAATTAAAGAGATAACTATATATGTGATTCACTTTCCTCCCACTTTTGACTTTTGTTCCAGTCTAGTTTGGTCCAATCTTTTTATGTGCTTGTAATTATTTGTTTGGACAACTTCTGTACAGGCACTTTTAGAAAAGTAAACCAAAATAAATTATTTTATTGGTTAAAATTAAATTATATATTCATAAAATCTTATGCAATTTCTTTAATTTCTTATTTTTAATAATATATAAACCAATTTTAATATATGTGTGTGTGTGTAATATATGATGATCCTGAAAAATGTATAGAAAAAGAGAAATGACGAGGAACTTAAGTGAGTCTTGTGTTAGTAATAAATTGTTGAGAAAATACCGTTTAAAAAGCTCATATTTCCTGTCAATTTTGTTTTGATATTTTTTTCGTAAAAAATACTTATAAATTTTGTTGAAAAAAAAAATTGCAAGAAATTGTTACCAATTTTCTTACAAAATATTTTGTATAAAACACTTTTCACAATAAATTTTGTAATCAATACTTGTAAATTTTATAATTTTGTAGGAAATGATTACCCACGAATGAATTATCTATCAATTAAAATTTTTAGAAAAAATGACAGCAAAAAGTTTTTTCTTATAAATTATTTTAACAAATTTGCAAGAAAAATCTCATATAATATGAGAATTTCTAATAGTGAGAAAAAGTATATATATATATATATATATTAAAATTACCTGAAGAGATTTTTCCAAGTGATTAACAACTACTGCAGGAATGAGACCCCTTATGCCACCTCCATCTATGCTGAGAATGGTTATAAGGTTTCCATAGGATGGAGATGGAAGTTTTGCATTCATTCCACCCATGAACTGAGAAGAAAACACCAGCAAAAGCAAAAGAAAAGGAGCCATTGTTTTTCTCTAAATGCTTCAAGGTTGTGTGTGTTGTTCTTTGCAAATCAGAACGCTATTTATAGACATTTGAAACCAATGGAAAAGCACCAACATTATTTAAGTAGCCACGTTTTTTTCACTCCTTGAAAATACTAATATATTTTTTTATATATATACTCAATTATCATTTTCAAAATAATCTTTTTAGATACCAGGAAAATCATTACAAATGATAAAGTTATGCATTTGAATATTCAACACAATTTTATATATATATATATATATATATATATATATATATATATATATAGAATTTGATAAATTTCTTAAATTGAATCAAGTCTGCATATTAGTTGGTTGTATGTTTGCTTAACGCATAAAAAAATATTAATACCGTTAAATTAAATGACTATATTAAATAAAGTTGAATCATCAAAATATATCAAAATTTTAAATAAAAACGAATTTAAATTTTGCTTTTAAATCTATAAACTAAAAATATATTTAATCCTAAAATTATATACGAATTAAAGGATAGTTAGAAGATCAAAATATTCTTTTAATTAAAATAATTAAATTACCAGTGATATCAGAACTCATAATTAGTTTTGGTGATCTTTTCATATAAGAATAATATAGTTTCTACATCGAAAATCTAAAGATTATATAATTAAAAGTTTGATGTAAAATTCTAAATTCATGGTAGAAGTTTTTGTAATTAAACGTCTTGTACATTGTGCTGTTTTTTTTGTGCTTTTTGCTAAATTGATATACGAGAATAAATTATGAAATTATGCATAAGACTTATAGTTTCATGTTAGTTGTAAACTCAAAGTATAAAAAGAACATTATGCAAAGAAAGATGCTTTGTAAATTCTATATGATTAGCAGTTAGGCAATTAAACATGCAAATGTCTAATTATATAAAAGGTAGGCTGCAGATTTCTTAAATGGGTAACATGATTAGTAGTTCCAAAGTTATACATTAAAGTTTATCTTAGCAAAATTTGTTGTTTGCTAGGTTTATTATTTCACCTGCTATCTGATCATCCATAAATATATAGTCCCATATATGAGATATATTTACTTCGACGTGAAAAAGTGTGTTAGAAGTCTTATATCGACTGAAGATAAAACAAGTTCATAGTGTATAAGTGGATGCATACTTCATCTTACAAATTGATTTTATAGGATTGAATTAGGACGAAAGTTCACTCCTTAACAAAATCCATGTGTTTAATCCATGGTATTGAACTGATTTACTTTGTTTTTTAGGATTGAAGTTTTAAAAAAATGTTGAATTTGTTCATTACATGGAATTTCACTGCCTTGATATCATGACAATAATTGTTTTCAAATCTCCATTATTAACATTGTTTCTATTTCTTTGTTTCATCCACGGTTCTTTGATACCCATGTTTAGAATAACATTCATTCATCCGCAAAATGATTCATCTTGTGACATTCTTTGTTTTCCACTTTTGTTGTCTTGCATTGTTAGCAAGAATCTTAAAATCAGAACATTGTTTCCATTTAGTTGTAGTTTTGTTGAAGAATAAAAGAAATAACTTTCTCCACCATTGATATTCATTATCTTTTTCAAACATGTCGACCATCTACTTGTACCAAAATCTAGAGAGTTTAATTTGGTGGGCAACAACAAAGATATCTGGATTAAAATTATTCTTGATGATTTTTTTTCTCTTTTTTTTCTTACTTTATAATATACTTGTTGTTATTAATAAAAAAAATGCAAGAGTTTAATGCATAACTTACTTTTCCTTTTGTATATTTATTAAACTTTTTTATATCATTTTCGTTTTCTACTCTTTTTGTTTATTTTATTTAACCTTGAATAAGGCGTAAATTCTATATAAAAATATTTTAAAACACATAAAATAAAAATATGTTAAATATATTTTTGTCATCAAACAAATCATTATATTTCGTTTCGTTTCTAAACTAAATCATAAAATATTTAATTCTTATATTTTATGACAATTCCATAATGTCCTGAAAACATTCACCATCCATGATTTATTCATGTGTTTATTTTCCACAATCATAGACCTATGCACCTTTTAGTACATTGTCCAACAACATTTCAGTAAATGGTCGTCCCATTTTCTCCATTGATTTCTTTCTCATTGTGCGGAGCTTTTTCTCTGTAAGACCTCAGCCAGCCTTCATAAAATATTATGAAAAGAAAAATTCTTATTAGGGTTTTTATTTATGAAAATTGACTTATGTTAACAAACAAAAACACAGTTATTAGGGATCACTAGCAATTGCTAGTAATTCTTTCTTAACCGTCTTTTATGATTCTTTTGTATTTATTACAGTCTCTTATGATTCTTTTGTGTTCATTACACAAGTCAACTAAAACTTTGCAACTAAAAGTATATTATAAGCATAAGTTTTTTTATTAATTTATTTGTTGTGTTATATAATTTAATTTTACTAAATTTCATATTAGGCATAATTTTAATGTACATTAACTTTTAGAGAGGCTTTTTGAGGTTGAAGGGAACATAGATCGTTTTTAGAAAAAAATTGTAGTTCATGGAACCAATTGTAAGTAGTTAATCTTCATACTATTGAAATACAATTATTGAGTTTGTGATATTCTATGAATTTTACTTGTAGTGCTTGCGTCAACTGGGAAACTATAAGTGTGGATATTATGTGATGAGGCACATGCATAAAATCATATCTGCAAACATTGTTAACTCATGTGATATGGTAAGATGATCACATCTTAAGTATTTATCATTAAAAGTTGTTTACTCAAATTATTCTATGTAGATTTTTGGTGACACATTTCCATTAGAGCAATAAGAAGTGTTAAAGGAAGTTCCTGAAGAGTGAGCTTTTGTTTCTTTTGAGTGTTTGTAGAAGATTATGTTAGGTATTTTATAAGTTTTTCATGTAAATATAATATGTATATTATTTGATGAGGTTAGGATGTATAGTCATTATTAGATTAATGGATGTATAATCATTTCTTGAAGTTTGGCTTTTATTATATTTGATGTAAATATTATAACTTTGAATGAAAATATACGTTGGCCAACTATTATGGATTGAAAATGTATATTAACAAATGTAAATAAGTTAAATTAACACATTTTGTCAACCTAAAAAAAAGAAAGTGTTTATAAATTATTAAATTCTTAATATTTAAATAAAGTTTGAAATTTTATAATTTAAAATATTAAAATGGTCTAATTGTATAAGTAAAGGTAAAGTTAGAGAAAATTTATTGAATGACACAAATACATGCATGGATATGGATATAATATAAACTATCCAACATAACATTTTATCTTCTATAATGATTGGTACCAATGCCACTTCAATGCCTAAAGTCACTAATAAGTCTGTTTCTTTCCTTGGAGTATTTATACTAATCCAGAGTATTTATACCTTATAGATAACATAAAAGTGTTATTCTAGCATATAGGGATAATGACTGTAACAAATTTAACCTTTCTCAACTTTAATTTATAAGATGAGCACCACAATAGAGAAGTGGATGATGTGTTCTTGAATGAAAATATTTGTAAATATCTAGGTTTTGTATATGGTAAGGAGCACATACAAACCTATTATTTGATAAAAATACTTTTTATATCAGTTTTGGCACTAATCCCTTTAGAAAGTGATTTTTTATACCGGTTAAGAACGCAATTAGTATATAAAATGACACTTGGTTGAAATCTTAAGTGGTATAAAAGGTGGAACATTCTATATTGGTTGAAGGAAAAAAAATAGTGTAAAAAATCACTTCCATATATAATTTTTTTTTTCCAAGTGGACTTTCTTTATCGATTTTAGAATTGAGTATAAAAGTTTATTTTCAATCGATTTTGAAATTAGTATAGAAAATTCAATATTTTCTATACTTCCAGTTTTTATATCTATATCGATTTGAGAATTAATATAAAATGTCGTATTTAATCAATATGAAAAATCTTTTCTGCATCAGTGATATATTAGTTGGGAGATAATATGCATCTTTTAAAGTACTTGTATACAATATACATTTATAAAATTATGAAAAGAACATATAAAATTATTTTTTGCAATTGATTTCTCTCTTTTCCCTTGAGCATAACTAGACTTCAAATAGGCTATAAACCTAAATCCTAATTTTAAAACACGAAAGAAATCATGGGTTCTAATGAGGTTTAGAAATCTAATTAAAAACATGTAAGCTAAATTAAGGAGAAGTCCTAGTAATCCATATTCTATTTCGAAGTCCTTGATGTATAAAATCTAATGCAACTAAAATTAAGCAAAAGTGATGTCAATAAAAAAAATTATGACTAAAATAGCAAGCAAATGGCGCGAGTTAAAAATACAAAATTAAATATATTATTACTAATGAACCTAATTTATTACTAATAAAAAAATTATTTAAAAAATTAAAATAAGACAAATGAAAAATACAATCACCGTATGATAAAGTTATAAATATGTTTATAAAATATTAACTTACTAATGGAGAATACTCCGGCAAAGTACATATGCAAAATGTTTCCATCTATCATACCCTAATTCTCCTTGTTTCGAGAAATTCACAGTGAGAAACAACAATCACGCATGAAAAAATGTTCAAACCCACGCCTACAATAAACACCACAAAATAAAGAATAAAATATTTAGAAGTTCATTGAACAAATTCAAGAGAAATGAAAAATCAAATAAAGCAAAAATAAGGGAAAATAAAATTAACTCATTTTGTAAAGAAGGGGAACGTAGAGATAGGAGAGAAGATAGTATAATTGATGTATAAGAAAATAATGAGAGAAAAGAGGAAATAGAAAAAGAGAAGGAATGTTCACTAAAGAGAAACAAAATGTGGTTGTTTATGTAATAAGTGGTGGATTATGAAGGAAGATGGAAGAGAGCCTTGTTGGTTCATGTGTTGCTACTATTAGGGTTCTTTAATTTGAGAATTAGGGTATTTCTTTTTTGGCTTTATTTTGAGAAAGAAGAAGATGAGTTGTTTAGCAAAAAAAAAAAAAAAAAAAATTTTTTTTTCCCAAAAAAAATTTAAAAAAAAAAAAAAAAAAAAAAAACTTTATTTACCGATGACATATTCATAAGTAAATAGCAAAAATAAATATGAAAGTGACAAATTTACTAGTAAAGTCTCGATGACTTAGATATTGTCAGTAAAAATATTAGTTCATAGTATAACATAAACGAATTCTCTATAAATATTATCAGTGAAAATATTCGTGGATAATATCAAAATTACTTATAACCATATACCTTTAATAGATATCAGTTATTAATATTAAAATTATGTATGACAACTTATTCGTCACTAATAAATCATATTTTCCAATGAATTTTATTTTGTAATACAAATTCATAAATACTACTATATTTTCTTATGCGAAATTGTATTTTGAGTAAGGATAATTTGAAAAAGAATATAAATGAAAATTCAAAATTATGATTAATATATATCTATTATAATTTTATTTATTCAATTTCATTTATAAAAGGTTACAATCTCTCTAAACTTCTTTTAATGTTAACTAACATCTAAGTTTGAGAAAGTAATTTTACAATGGAATAAGTTTAAATGCAAGTTTTAATGAAAAATGGGACTTATTTAGGGTATTGTATGTTAAAAAGATTGGTCAATATATATCTTATTGGGACACAATTTTTTACAATGTTGCATGATTTCTATTTTATAGTATTATTTTCAAGAGATGGATTTTTGGTCAAGTACGAGAGAGGCAATAGTCATGTGATTTTTAGCTTAAGTGAAAATCTTTAGCTCAAACCAAAATTCTAACAAGTTAAATCTCATTCTTTTTTTAGTATAATTTTAGGTTAAAAAAAAATTATGATGAAACATTAGCTAATTTATGTTGTGCTACTCATTATTCAAGTGACATTTTTTATGCTTGAGCCACATACATGATGATGACATGTATAAATGAAGTGATAATTTTGTATTTCAACATGACTATGATAATAACATGGATAACGTTAAGATGTATTTGTAATTGTTAATTGTGATGATGTGAATGATATATTGAATATTGTGAGATGTGTACGAATAAATACACAATGTTGTATGTTATTTTTGTTGCCCTTTATAGATGTTATTTTCTTTTTTCTTTTTTATACTTCCCTGTATATTCTAAATAATATATTGTCATGTATGTTGAAGGTAAAAAAAAACATCAGTAGACTAACATTTGATGGCGATGATATTTTGTTTGAAAATTATTTGAATGTTTGAAACTTATGCTATTTGAATTTTGTTTTTTTTTTGTTATCATTATATATAATTGTTTGAATTTTGATTAATTGACAATGGTTTTAGAATATTTTGAAACGAAAATTCTTGTAGAAAAAATTATTTGGTAACTAGATTGTCCATGTTAAGGTATATATATAGTTATTAAAGTAAGCTTTAAACATGTTTTTTTATCTGTATAGTTAATTCCTTTTTTTCTCTTATTTTACTTTGAGTTTGATTTGTATGAAATATATATATATATATATATATATATATATATGAAGTTTGAATGATTGGGATTGAATTAAAACAAGTGAAGAATGTTATTTGAGTAGATTTTGGATTCGTACCTGTTGCTGATAGTATCAATTATTTCGTACTAAACAAATGGACCGAGTCACAATCAAACTGTAGTGTTTGGGTTTGTGTTACATTCTTAAGTAAAAAGAGTTGTGCTCTGATTAATAGTTATAGCTTTAGTCAAGTGTTAAGCGTTTTATCTTAACAATTAGTCTTAAAGTCAATTCCAAAAATTGTTGCATTGTTGCAGTTGGCATCAAGTAGGCCAAGTCACAATCCAATCTTTGAGCAAATTTTGGATTCCTATCGATTATTTTGAATATTTTTTTAGAGTTGTTTTTGTTAAACTAGTTTAAGTAAAATATTTCAAAATTGTTTGGATATGTTACATGAGGCTAATTTTTTGATATGTTTGGTTAAATAAAGTGTTTAATGCCAAAATAGAACATAGATTAATACCATACTATTGGTTCTAGTTTTGCTCAATCGAAAATAGAACTCAAAATCAACCTTGTTTTTTCGTCTTATTTTCACTCAAACAAAGAAGTTTTTCTAAGCAAAAATAACATTGTAACTTGATCCTTAATTTGACCAGATTTTCACTCTGGAAAGAAAAAATCCTCAACCAAACCCATTTTCACTCTTCCTAATTTCTTTTTTTTTTCTTTTTTTTCATAGGTGTTATTTGAATGTTTATTACAATGTAAAATGAATACTATATATAATTGATTTGTGATTTTGTTTTAGTAAATTATTTTGTACGGAAATGATTACTGAAAATAGTAAAACTTATATGAATTTATGGTTATACATCTAAGTTGATGTCTGGATTGTTGTTTTTGTCTCATATTAGATGTTAATATTTGATAGTATATATTCAATAATAACCTTTCAGAAGGCATTGCTGAATATTCTATTTAATTAATATCTTTATGTATAGATTTGCATGGTCTTTTTGAATTTGAATTTTTCATATAAGTGCCACAATGGAATTGAATCGTTTCTAGTTTGTTATGTTGAAAGGGGGAGTTTGCTCAACTCCAACGAAGATAATTTTGATGATGTCCAAAGCTATGCATCATGTACATCATTGGTTTAGGCCTAGTCCTAATTTTCTATCTTTTGCATTAGGTGTTGTGGATCTAGACTTACATGTAAAACAAGCTTGCATTGAATTGTATCAGCAATCAAACTCTTGAATGTGACCAAAAGCAGAACTCGTAAATAGATTAGCTACTTAACTAATAGATTAGTTGAGGGCACTGCACTGATGCAGTAAAAATACACTCACGATAATCTATTAGGTCAATTCCTAATCCATTAATTACTGCAGCAGAACTCTGGTATAAAAACAGTTTTGAAATCAGTTTTAAAACAGAGAGAAATAACTGAATTACTGAGAAACGAGACTTCTTTTCTGAGATCTATAGAGTTCTTGTGCTTTCTTGGAAGATCATTCAAGTGAACCTTCAAGAAGATTGATGGTGGATTCAACCTTGGTGGATCAAGCTTGGATCTAGGATCAAGTGACAAATCTACACATCCACTAGGTGTATTCATTCCTTGTTTCTTTTCTATTGCATTGCATCTAGGGAGAGTTCTTGATTTATAGATCAAGCTCCTTAGTCCTTAGGATCTTGAATTATATAGATGTTCTTGTAATTCTTGTATCTCAATTGATTTAGTGGAATCCTCCTAAATGGGTTGCTTAGGAGAATACTGGACGTAGATTCATATTGAATCAAACCAATATAAATTGTTATGTTCTTATTTTTCTCATCTTTCATGCCTTTTGCAATTGTTTTAATCATTCCATTAACACAGAACTGTGAAACTAGTCAATTGGAGTATAAAGATTAAAAAAACCTTCAAGATTCATTTAAAATCACTTAAAGATTCAATACCTAGTTCACCCCTCTCTTGGTTGGATTTTATTAGACAGATCTGATTTAACATGTTAATCATAAATTCATAATGCTTACTTTTCATGTATATTTTCTTAAGATAAAAAAAGTTATTCCAATAGTTTATCTTGCATATATTGTTTTGTATATACACACATTATAGAAGTGTAAAAAAAAAAGTCAAGAAAATAATAGAGATATTTTTTATTAATATTCATAATATTATTATAACTACTTATGATTAATATATTATTATAAGAATATTTTCACATATGTAATAGTAACAAAACAATCATGATAATAATACTAATATAATATTTATGATAATAATGGAAATAGATTATTATAATAATTTTTATAATTATAATTTGCTATAGTCACTAATAAAAAAAAGACTCTTTATTGGTATTTTAGGTTGTTTATGTTTGACTGAAGTCATATGTAGATTCAAGAAACCTAAGTTTATATCTGATTTCGATGATGTCGATATTTGATATGGGAAAGAGATCATCAAATACCTAAATAATGATAAAATGTCGGTATGTATAGAGTTCTTTAAACCATAAAATTAATGAATAAGTGTCTACATACATCTATCCAGTTTTGAATGACTTCTGCCCCTGTGATAATTTTTTTATCCAATGTGTGTAATATACCCACATTCGAAAGAACTATTTTGCCTATTATACTAAAATAACAAAGGAAAAACTAATATCATATAACTTTTATACAAGATAATTAATTTAAGGCGTAATTTATAACCTTATAGGAGTTATAAATTAAATTTTTATTATTAAATTTATATTAGTATTAGTATTTTTAGTAGTTAAATAAATATAATAACAATTATATAATTATTCTAAAGAGATTTGAAAGAGAAAAAAAAACGTGCATACATGCATAAGTCATAAGCTGTTATAATTATTTCATAAAATCAAATAATTTCACAATAGTGATATCAATTTTATTTATTATATTTAAAACTGAATTTACTACTATATTACTTTAATAACAATATTTATAACAATATAACTTAATTTTAAAAATATTAATTATCTTATTTTTATATTATTATTTTTATCAATTATAACTATAATTATTCTTATTATTATTATCAACTCTAAATATAATTATAATTATTATTATTATTATTAACTATAATTATTACTATCATCAACTATAATTTTTATGATCATTATTATTATCAATATAAGAATTATTATCATTGTTATTACCTATAATTATTTCTATAATTATTATTATTATTATTAAGAACTATGATTATTATAATAGTTATTATTATTATTATTATTGTTTTTATTATTATGGTTAGATACACATTTTACTTTTCTTACTATGTAGGGGTCATGTTTCAATTACTTGTCATTTTTATTTGTTTTGTTCTTCATTTATCTTTATATTTGAACAATTTTTCAATTAAAAAAAATAGTTACTAAAATTAGTAAAAGAATAAAACTGAAAAAATAATTTTTTTATTATAAATAATTTTTTTTATTTTTTAAAATATAATAATTAAGAGGATAAAATTGATAAAACAAAAAAGGACACAAAAGATAATTATTTCTTTATATGTAGTTGTATTATTATTATTATTTTTATATTTATATTTATCACTACGCGATATTGTTATAGTGTTATTATTATTATTATTATTATTATTAGACACACATTTTACATTTATTTACTATGGGATCATATCTCAATTACTTGCATTTTTTATTTGTTTTGTTGTTCATTCTACCTTTATATATGTGTAATTATTTGAATTAAAAAGATAGTTACTAATATTAGTAAATTGAGAAAACTGAAAAATAAAATTATAATAGGTGGTGCTTGTATTAATTATCACTACGGGATATATTATTATAATAGTTATTATTATTATTATTATTATTATTATTATTATTATTATTATTATTATTATTATTATTATTATTATTATTATAATAGTTAGACACACATCTTAATTTTGTTTACCATTACTTGTCCTTTCTATTTATTTTGTTGTTGATGTATATCTTTAGATATAATTATAGATTATTATTGTTAACATCAGTCTTAGTATTAACATTGACATTAATATTCATAACATAAACATTATTATTATTATCATTAGTTTGTTATTATGGGTATCATTATTTTTTTTTATTATTGTTACTATTCATATTGGTATTATTATAAGTGTTTTTTTTAATAATAAAAAATATTATTATACTAAATATTTTGACAAATAGATTTTTAATCTTTTAAAATTTTTAAAATTTATAATTTATATTAATATTTTTAATGGTTAAATAAATATAATAACAACTATATTGTTATTTTAAAAATATTTGAAATAAAAAAATAAAAAAAAAATGCATACACGCATGTCACATACTATTATAATTATTTTGTAAAATTAATTAATTGCACCATATATTGTGATATCAATTATATTTATTAAATTCAAAACTAAAATTATTATCACATTACTTATATTTACTACTTCATTACATTAATAACAACATTTATAACAATATAACTTAATTTTCATGATATTTCATTACATAATATTTGTATTACTTTATTATTTTAATATAAAAATTAAAAAAGATACAACCAATGCATACGCACGGGTCAATCTACTAGTATCATATAACTTTTATACAAAATAATTAATTTAAGGCATAATTTATAACCTTAGAGGATCCAAATTCGGGATTCTGCATCTGGGTTACTTAATATATGAAGTTTAATTTTCGATTTTAATATGAAATCATAACTAGATGTATTGCTCAGAGAATGAACCAATCTTGTAGAAGGGGTGTTATATTTCTTGATCACACTAATGATGTGTTCGCTTTAAAGAGAGTATATTTGTGAAAAAAGAAATGAGAGCTGGAGTGGTGTTCGTTTGAAAGTATATGTGAAGATGGCATAGCAAGGATGGCAGGAAAGCATGGAATTTGTAATCACGGGCACTATGCGATGATTTGGTATGATTGGGTTGCGGTATTACAGATTTACCCTCTCACATGCCATTTACCACATCTCTGCTACAAACAGAGTCACGCTGCAAGCTGCAACCATGACAATCCCTACCACAGATTCGATCCCCATTTTTGAGGATTCGATCCCATTTGTGTTGGATCGGATATGCGTCAGTTGGATTCAGATTCGTTCCTTTGGCTGGATTGGATACGAGTGTGGTGGATCAGATATGGTGTATGGTGGATCGGATACAGGGTGTGGTGGATCGGATACATGTTTTTATTCGAGTCCTGTTTGCAGATCTGTTTCGCCATGGCTATTTTACTTACATTTATTGTGTTTAAAAAATTAAGAAATTAAATGTAGTCACACAACGATCAATTTACAATACTAATTAAACTAAGGGTAAAATGATAATTTCATTATTAATTCTACTAAAACATATTTTTTAATCTATCAAATCAATTAAATCTTTCACAAACTTTCACAAAAAATACCTCTAAATTTACTCACCATCACTTCTAAACCCCTTAAAAAAACAATACAAATTTCACTCTTAAATCAACTCAAACTCATACGCTCACTTTCTCTCAATTACTCTCCCCCAAGTGAACACAACATAAATGATTAAAATATGATTTAAAAAGTTTTCTTTTTTAATTTGTGTCCTTAAAAATGGTTAAGTATAGAGAATAAAACAAGAAAAAATAAAATTGAATTTATATTTGTTTTTTTAAATAAATTGTGAATAAACAAAATAAGTTAATTTCATATTATATAAAACAATAATACATGAAAGAATTATTTTTTAATTGAAGGTATGATCCATTCCAATTTTTTTTATAACAAAAATTATTACTGTTTTTATGCAATTTAATGTCTGTATATTTTTATATTATTTTTTGCTTGCTTTGAAGCAAACTTTATCTAGTTTTCTTATAACCTTTTTTGAAACATGTAACTAACGAATTCCTAATATCATATATTTATATGCGTACGTAATTTTAAATGATATACCTCACAATTATTAACATTTTACCTCACAATTATAAACATTTTACTACTCAAAATTTTCTCAATATTTAATATAATATATTTTTTAATTGTTATACTTTATTTATTTCATATTTTATATGATATGATAAAAAAGATTCTTTTACCTTTTTGTTTTTTCCATTTTATTCTTTGAATAATTATTTTTAAAACTGAAATAATACCTTATCAATTCTTTATTTTAAGTATTTTTTAAAAATTTAACTATTTTTTAATTTGATCTAAAACTCTTTTTTTAATTTAACAAATTTTCTGAATCAAAATAAATATTTATGATAAGAAATTACCTATAAAATAAATAAATATTATTTACAATAAATTTTAAAATTTTATTTTATTTTATAATAATAATAATTTTATTATTTTTTATTATAATATACTAGTAAATAACATCGTTTTGATATTACTTTAGTTATACAATTATACAATATGTAAAAGAAACCGATCACGTGATAAAAAGTAAAAGTACAAATTTTAAAGAAAGATGTGAAAAATTAGATCATAAATTTATAAAATAGTTTTAATTTTATAGTAATATAATATAATATAATTTCAAAAGTGATTTAAGAGGGAATATGAGGATCTTATCTTTATGGGAAAAAGTCTAATGTCATGTGGGACTTGAGAGAGAAAAAGGTTGAAAAAACAGGTGATAATGACAATGCATAAAATACAAAAAAGATAATTAATTGATTGTTTTAAATGTTTTATCTTTTCTTCTTGTCGTGAGATTCCTAATTCATTTATTGCAACATTTGGTTTAACACGTAATAATACACATGTCATTTTTTATTATTTCCGTAAAATTCTAATATATTTATTTCATGGCTTTAAATACATTTCTTCTATAAATAATTCAATAACTATTATACCTACGGATGAATATCGTTTAATAAAATTCAATTAGCCTCATCATTGATAAAACTACAAAATATTTTAAAATATATTTATTGGGATAAATATTCACATATTAAAAGTGATTATTACAATCTCTTAATACTAAATATTTACAAGATATTTGAGATATTTGTTATATACAATAAGGTGTATTATTATTATTATTATTATTATTATTATTATTATTATTATTATTATTATTATTATTATTATTAGGGTTAAATATGTTTTTATCAATTTTGAAATTAGTCTCTTTTTAAAATTTTGACACAGTTTCATCTTCCAACCTCAGAAATTCATGTATTTAGTCTTTTTAATCAAATTTTGTTAAATTTATTTGATGCTTCATATATGCTTCATTATAACATTTAAATTGTTTACCATGTTTAACACACTTTCGCTTTAATATTAGTTAAAAAATGTGTTTAACCCTTATTTATTATTATTATTATTATTATTATTATTATTATTAGGGTTAAATATGTTTTTGGTCCCTCAAGTTTCTGTGAATTTTGAAATTAGTCCTTCATCGAAACTTTATATCAATTTGGTCCTTCATCTTTAGAAATGTGTGGATTTAATCCTTCTTACCAAATTTTGTTAAGTTTATTTAACATTTTAAACGTATTTTATGATAATATTTGAGTTAACATAAAAGCAAAAATGTGTCAAACGGTATAAACAATTCAAATACTATGATGAAATGCTTTTGAAACGTCAGATAAACTTAACAAAATTTGATTAAAATGACTAAATTCACGCATTTTTCAAGATTAAGGACTAAATTGGTCAAAAATTTTGAAGATGGACTAATTCCAAATTTCACTGAAACTCGAGGGACCAAAAACATATTTAACCTTTATTATTATTGCTTATTTGAGGTAAGTCGTCTTTATATTATATTACATATTTTACACATCAATCCAAGATCTAAAAGACCCTATAAATACATCTAGTATTCCTAAGGAATACATATCCTCTCATACTCATTATCTCTTACTGACTTGAGTGTTGGAGAGTCTTTTGCAACAGAAAGATCTTTCCTCTATCTGGCAATAACAAATATAAATTATGAGATAACTAAAATAAATATGTTAGCATGGATAAAATTATATATATATATATATATATAATATTAATTATATAAAAAGAGAAAAAGAAAGAGATATAGAAAGTATAAGACGATAAAGAGAAATACGGATAAAATTTTAATTGAGTATAGAATAAACAGTTTAGGAATAAAATATAGATATTGATTTTTTTATTTAGTTAAAATTTTATTTCATTAAATTATAATTTTTTAAATTTAGAGGATAATAATAATTATAGTTGAAAAGTTCCTCTCAAGGATTTTATTTTATTTTTTCTTCTATTTGAGTTAACTAAGATTTAATATTTGAAAACTTAGAAAAAAAAAAAAAAAGATGTTCTGGTTCTTTCTCTTGAAGACCTTGAGTAGAAATAAAATAAAATTTTAATTGAGTAAAGAATAAACGGTTGAGGAAGAAAATATAAATATTATTTTTTATTTAAT
>Ga0214542_1007317_pt1 | contig 19270 bp, 12 predicted proteins | sample CNSS1metaG_FD_160096 | JGI IMG/M metagenome (GOLD analysis project Ga0214542, IMG submission 160096) | Root nodule microbial communities from cowpea collected in UCLA plant growth center, Los Angeles, California, USA - CNSS1 | ecosystem: Host-associated > Plants > Roots > Nodule | place: USA...
GAAGCCATAAATTGTTTGAAAGAATGAGAAAGATATTCACGGCCATTATCACTACGCAAAACTCTAATAGAAACACCGAACTGAGTTTTAATTTCATTAAAAAAAGATTGAAAGATATGAAATAATTTCGAACGATGTTTCATTAGAAATAACCAAGTGCATCTGGAGTAATCATCAATGAAAGTAACAAAGTATTGAAAACCTAAAGTAGACTTAACGCGGCTAGGACCCCAAATGTCAGAGTGAACCAAGGCAAAAGGGGACGAAGCATCACGTGTGACACTACGAGGAAAAGAAGTACGAGTATGCTTGCCTAATTGACACGACTCACAATCCAAACGAGACAACTTGGACAAGGCAGGGACAAGCTGTTGTAACTTGGCAAGGCTTGGATGACCAAACTGAGCATGAATAAGAGAGGGAGACTCCATAACTGCACCAATGTGTGTAGAGGGACGAAGATGATAAAGACCATGAGACTCATATCCTGTGCCAATCACCTGTTTCGAACTCCGATCCTGTAAACAGACAGAATTGTTGGTAAAAGAAACAACACAATCAAGAGAACGAGTTAGGCGACTGATGGACAACAGGTTAAAAGGAGACCCAGGGACATAAAGAACATTATCAATGGTTAAAGAAGGAAAAAGTTTAACAGTGCCAACACCATGAGATGAGACTCTAGAACCATCAGCCAGTGTAACAGAAGGTAAAGGATTAGTAGAGGATAAAGAAGAGAACAAAGATTTGTTACCAGTAATATGATCAGTGGCTCCTGAATCAAAAACCCAAGGACCAGGAGAAGAAGATTGAGTCAGACCAACAAAAGATGTACCTGTGTGAGCAACAGATGCAGTGGAACTAGAAAACTGTTGATCCTTATACCATTTGAGAAATTTGTTGAACATAACAAGTATATCGGATGAAACAGAAGAGATTTCATAACTGAAAGAGGCAGCGGAAGACGCCATGGAGGAACTGGAAGAGACGCGGCTTCGAATTTCTTTATTCTCAACATGGTATCTAGAGCTTAAGGTTTTTTTTTTTTCGCTACTGCTGCCTCCGCCTCTGCCGCCACCGCCGCTGCTGCCACCAGAGCCGTCGGCACCACTGCCGGAGCCGTCGCCGAAGCCGTCGTCGGAGCCGCTACCAAAGCCGCCTCCAGAGCCACTGCCGAAGCCGCCACCACCGTCACCGTCGAGTCGTCGTCAGAGTGTTAATTCCGACCGGCGACCATACAGCTCTGATACCATGTTGAGAATAAAGAAAATAGGGATTGAGATTAATTCCCTTGTGTATAAACCACACATAGGGTAATCTATTTATAATAGAGAGAGGTACAAGTAAAAAGAGTAACTGAAAATAAAAAGATTAAATAAAAGATATTGTTTGATATTGTGATTATCAATATCTAACAATATCTTAATAATATCAAACAATATCTAACAAGTTTAAAAAAGGAGATTTAGTATAGTACTAAAGACTTTTCTCCAAGCTTATCAACATAGTTGAGTACATAATATGATACTAACATCTAATAATCATAAAAGGTTTCCAAAATATTTTTGCAAGATAAATGTATGATAGAAATAGAGTAGAAACTTATTTTTTATTCTAGTTTACTCAATCTAAACTACGTCCAATTATCTTATAAGAAATTCTTTAAGAGCTTTCTTATAATCAAACAGATTTCACAAATATTCTCATTATGTCACATTCTAAACCCTAAACCAAAAGAACATTTAGAAATAAAACAAAGGAGATTGATTGCAAACCAGTTAACTTGTCACATTCTAACAATAGTTCAGTGGTAGTCACAATCTAAGGCCCCATTATATGACACAAACTTACATAGACTTAGACTCATTACTTAGAAATATAGATACAGATTATTGTCAGCTAGCTAGCTATCGAAAAGTGCTTATACCAGATGAGAACATGTAAAAGAGTTTGATTAAAATGTTAACCCTCTTAAAGTGATGAACTTCTCTTGTATCTCAGCTACACGTCGAACAGAAAAGGTTTTCTTCAGCTCCCATTCTGATTTTTCAGACAATCCTTGCTGAATCTCCCCAACAAGTTTCAGAATTGAGTTGGCAACACTAGCTTCCCCACAAGTCAGCTCAACTTTACGCTCTTGCAAGATTTCTAAGGCATCACATATCTCCTTTCGTTTTGACTGAAGTTTCTGAATTTGATCATCAATTTCTTGAACTGCTAAAGAGTTCTTTTCCATTTCAGAATGCATCTGAGCTACTTTGTCCTTGTAGTCACTTTTTAGACTCAGAACTTTGCATTTCTTGGCCTCCAAGTCACCCAAGAATCTGTCTGCTTTTTCTATGTTCTCTCTGGCCTCATGGAAAGCCACACTGGCTAAGGGAATTTCTTCCACCAATTTTAGCTTTGCTATCTGATCAGCACTGAGGGTATCATCTCTGCAGATTTTTGATGCAAGCATTGCAACTTCTATAACAGCATTGTTGCAAGAGACCAAAGAAGAGAAGTCTCCAGCAAGAAGGGAAGAAAGTTTCTTCTTGCAGCACTCTATGGTTTGATCATCCATAGTTTTGGTGGAAGGAGCCACATAATCTGATGAACTCTGAGAATTAGGCATAACAAGCATGTCCTCCAACTTATCAAGATAGTCCTCAAAATTCTCTAAAACAGTGGTCGCAATGGAATAATTCTCCCCAGATATCTGCATGCCAGATCCTTTTTCACAATCCATGTTGCCATAAAAAATCTCAGTTGCGTCAGTTTCCACCGCTTCATCGTCCAGAAGGCATAAATCAAGAATGTTATTTGCATCTTGATCAGGGGCTAAAGACTGACCAACATGAACACGTAGTCTGGAAGATTTCCTAGATGATTGACTGCAGATTTGTGTTCTTCGTTTTAACTTCCTCTGGGTGCTAATCTCTTCTGTGGTATCTTCTTCAATCTCCAGTGGCTTCACTGCAGGGGTAATAGGCGTAGATTGTACAGCTAGAAAAGATCATATATACATCATTTAGTAAGAAATATATAAAATGAATAAAGGAAACAAAAGTTGCTAGAATATATGCGGTAAAAGTCAAGTTCTTTAGTATCATATATATATATATAAGAGTATCCCAACTTATTTCACAAACTTGAGAAAAAATAGTCTTGATTTTCTCATTTCAGGACTAAAATGTTCATCTCATCGCCTTCACTTTGAAAGCTATTGAGAAAGACAACTGACTCACCACTACACATAAAAAATAAACAGAGGAAATAATCAGAAATATAAGTCATCACTAACATGTCATCCTATTAGTTTAGTACTATTACTCAGTTCCATACAAGAAGTATCAAGGAAGAGAGATCATCAACAGAAGACTAAAGAGGGTCTCTTGTGCAGGAAAAGTTATATTGCAAATCAAGGTAAAATGCAACCAATTACCAAAGCCAGGGAAAAATTGGATGAGAAAATAAACACCAGGTTGAAAAGAAAATTGCAAAGCTGTAATATGCAGAAAACCTTTTGTGGGGGTTTTCCCAGTTGAGGGTATCTGCCAGCTAAATAGATCAAAGAATGCTTCAATGCTCATGCTAGGAAAATTTGATTCTATGTATTTCTCAATATCAGGCTTGGTTCTCAAGCTATGTCTCTTGTTAGAAGGAGTCTGAAGAGATTTTGGCGGATAAAGGTGTCTATCTAGAAAATATCCAGCCTTGTTTGTCCTGCTCAACACTTTCCAGCCCCATATATCACCAGGATTTGGCCACCCTTCAGGTGCATATGGTAAACCTTCACCACTAGAATTAGGTGACACTGGATGAAGATCAAAGGCTTTATCCTCACAAGAATTGCCTGCAATTGGAGAGTCATTCTCCTTTTCATCCTGGCAACTACAATAACACAAGACAGTGTCAACTGCAGAATAGTATAATCATACACTCACTGCCATTTGTTTTTCAAATTTCAGCCAACTAATGCAGAGATTATCACAAAATACTGTGTATACAAAGGTAGAAAATTGTTGCTTACTTCATCCAGCACTTAAGAATTGAGCTAAATATATTAACCATGGCCTAACAGTTAAAAAAAGGTGAAAGAATAGCTTTTCAAACTTTCAAACTCCAACAAGACAAAATAAATTGTTGAAAGCCAACAATGTGAGAGATGTAAATGCAAAACAAATCAAGAGTTTTCAGCAATCACTTGGTAGGCACAACATTGTCTCACTTTCTTGTGTCATGCAGCATGTTCTGAGAATTAGAACAGTGGAGCCAGTGAACAAGGGTAATGTACAGTGTCCCTGTGATTAATTTAAACTATGATGTTTAAAACCAAACACTTTTTTGAAACGATGACAACAAAAGTCTAGTGGAAACATCTTTCAACAACTTCAACAACATTTGCATGACCCTTAAAACAAGAAAGTTTTCAATAATCAACATTTTTATATGTAGAAGCAGAGATATTTTCAAACATGGGTAACAACTTAAAGGGTAAGGTGTAAGATCTTCACAAGATCTCCCTAGAACACAAAGAAATTGATAACTAACCAAGCGATAATCAACCTGGTCAAAAGCCTCAGAAAATCCCCTTCTTGGTGCCCTGACAAAGTAGATTACTGTTTTGTCCAAAACACATTGGTATCGTTACTGATCAACAGGTTTTGTTAACCAAAATAATAAAAAGTTGATCTTCTTTAATCAAGAAGGAAAAATAATGGAACATTACCAAACATTAGAGAACAAAAATGAAGAGACGAAGAAGGAAGAGGAAAAAAGGTGAAAACTTACCTGATGGGAATGGAAGGGTATGATAGAGCCATGGAAAGAAGATGTTCCTGGCAGAGAGAAAGGATGACTGAATTAGAACAAATATTGTGTGCATGTGACAATATCATTATCTATGACTACACTGTTCCAACTTTTGAGAATTGTCTTAAGTCTTTTTAAAAAAAAATAAAATAATTAACACTGTACATGAGGTATTACGTGTCATTCTTTAATTTTTTTAAATTTTTTATTTTTTTTTTACAATATTTTTTTTTGCCTTATGTCAAGTCTTTGGTGTGCTAAACCCTAAACTCTAAACCCTAAACATATGACAATGTCAATGTCTTGACTTCAATGTCGTCCCCATATGTATCTCCTTGATTCAATTTCTTTAATTCAATTTTGTCCCAATTTTTTTTAATAATTAAAATATATTTTTTAATACACTTTTATAAGATTAAAACTAATTAAGTATAAACATTTTTACAAAATTAAGTACTTATATTTATATTAAAATTTAGTGATAAAAAATGTTATTCTAATAGAACAACCCAATTTTTTTTGTCAAAATAGAGTACTATTGTCTCTCTTCAATTTCATACCAATTTCATTATTTGTATAAATGTTATACTAATATTTTTTTATTGAAAATAACTTTTTAACATATTACATTATTGCATATTATTAACTCATGTTTTGTTAATTATTTTTTTTTAAAATAGAACAATATTGTCTCTCTCCGATCAGTACTTAATTTTGTAAAAATATTTATACTTAATTATTTTTAATCTTATAAATAATGGATTAAATATATATATTTTAATTATTAAAAAAATTGGGACAAAACTAATTAAAAAACACAAAAGTGGAGATTAAATTGAATCAAAAAGACACATATGAGAATTAAATTGAAATCAAGATACTGACATTGCCACGTGTCACACAAGGAACTTGACACGTGGCAACAATTTTTTTTGCAAAAAAAGAATTAAAAATTAAAGAAAATTAAAAAGAAATTAAAAAAATCTAAAAGAAAGACACTTTTTGAAAGTTGGAACGCAATTGACATATTTTAATAAACGAGTACTAAATTGACTCACCCGTGAGTATCATCCAAGTAATTAAACCTTTTATTGACTAACCTACATATTTTCTCGATAAAGATGCTTAATCCTTCACAAATTGTAAAATGGAAAATGTTTTTTTTAACCTGACAACTTATTTTTTTCATAAAATAAAACTTTTATATTTATAAAACAAATTAATGTAAAATAATTAAAGTTTTATTGGACGTCAAAATAATAATATCTTATAATAATCTTAGATTTTCAAAAATGATTTCCTAGGGTTTCAATTGATCAAATTGATCAAAGATTATTTTGAATGTGATTCAACCAATTTATCTCATAACTTATTAATGAAAATCTATGATGCACCGATAATTCAATATGTAATTTGGGTCATGTATCACTGTTCGCACATATATGTGTTTGATACTTTAGAATATTTTATCAATACTTATCAATGTAGTATATAATTTATAAAGTTGTAGTATATTACAAGAAAATCTAAGTAATGATCAATTTTAGTGACAAAAAATATTACTAACTATATAGTGACCAATTTAGATATCAATTTAAAAACTAAAAAATATTGTCAACAAAAATAGTTTCAAAACATTTTACAATTTGTCTTTAAATTGATAATTAAAATAGTTTCTATTAGGTATTAGTTTCTAAATTGGTCACTAATATTAGTTACTAAGGTTTTGACTACCAAAATAATTGATTTTTAAATTGGTCACTAGCATTAGTTACCAAGGTTTTGCTACCAAAATAATTGGTTTCTAATTAGAAAATTGGTCTCTAACATATTTTTGGTTACTAAAATCGATCATTATTTAAGAATTTTCTTGTAGTGGTACTTTTATGATGACAATAATTTATAATTATATTGACAATTAGTACATATAATTTTAATTTAGATTTACACAATAATAATCAAATATTTATATGTTTTTAAGAATTATTGTATAATTTTTAATATTCAAATATAAAGTATCTATCCCGTATTATATCTTATTATTTTCAAAATAAATGTATCGATGTATCGGATACCTGTCGTATATATGTATCAGATACATGTCGTATCCAATACACGTATAGTAAGATGAAAAAACATATGTTAACGTGTATTTACATTTTTTTATGATAATAAAAATAATAAAATTATTATTATTAATGTTATTATTCTAATCCTAAAATTAAAATATTTTTTTAATTTTGTAAATAACTTCTATTTATTTTGTAATAAAATATTAATTTTCAAAAAAGTCAAATAAAAAATTATTAAACTTAAAATATAATTACATAAAAAGGGAAAATATAACAAATTAATTTAATTTAAAAAACATTTATTTAAAAGGTAAAACTAGAACATAAACGTGGACGCTAAAATAAAAAATATTTTAATATATACCGGTAAAAATAGCAAAGACTAATAAAATTATTATTTTTATATTTATAAAAATAAGTATAGAAAATGATTAAAGTTAAAAAACGGTTAAATGCAAAAATTTAAAAAAAATTTAAAAAAATTATTTAAAATGATACTTAAAAGTAAAATTGAAAATTAAATATAAACACCAAATGATATTTTTTTTATATAATATATATATCCAAAAAACAAAATCTCTGATATAAATCTCAGTTTCATACTTACAAAATTTATTTCCTTTTAATTTATATATTTATTTAAAGTAATATGACTTTTGTGTTTTTTATTAACAACAAAAAAATATGTACAGTTTTAGAAAAATATACAGTATAAAAAGCTTCAAGTAAATAAAATTTTAACACGAATATGAAATCAATCCAACTAAATAATTTATTGATCCATTAAATGAAGATATCTCTTCTTGTATTTGATTGAACCACATTCAGACATTAAACAACAACAACCATGTACTAAAACAAAACAAAACTACAGTAAAATCAAAACAATACAAATAAGAAAACTTCAAAGACCAGAGGTAAAAGGCACAGTAGTTGCAGGTAACCAGGAGTTTCCAGCAATGAAATTCCCAACACTGAATTGTGAGGCTTCAGAAGCACTTGTGATAACATGATATCCCAACCATTTAACTCTGTTTGCTGTTGAAGAACCAGGTCCAGTGTTCATGTATTCTCCATAATACAAACTACTCAATGCAAAGTTACCACTCCATTCCAACCAACCCTCTCCATTGATCAAACTATCAAGATAACTCTTCATGAAAACTGTTCTTGAATACTGTTTCCAAGGCCTTCCAAGGTACGTCTTAACTGAGCTTTGAACAGGACTCAAATCTGAAGCAGCAGTTACCCTTGAATTGTGAATGGAAATGCCAGTGTTCTGGTTTGGATCGCTTCTTCCTTGAGCAGTGATTGTGTTGATTCTGTTTGGAGGGTTTCTTGCATATAGGTTACAGTTTTGGAACACCACAGCAGCATTGCCAAAGATGAAGTCAACTGTGCCATATATGTCACATTCTCTATAGAATTGTCTATCAGAATACACATATAATGTATCTTGATAACCTTCAAAACTGCATCTATAGAATACAGATAGGTCTGATCCAGAACGCAATGCAACAGCTTGGTGGTTTGCTGCACCAGCAGTGTTTCTAAACGTGATGTCTTGTGCTATGAATCCATCTCCAACAACAGCTGCAAAAGTTATATACACATGATATTAAGAAAGTGGTAAAAGAGACGAGTAACTAAGGAAAAGTTTTTTGTTTTTTCTTACCAACAGTGGCTGAACTAAAGGTTGTGGTGCCTCCTCCCACACTTTTGCTACCTGTGATTATGGTCTTTCCGATACCATCTCCCACCAGCATTATATTCTTTGCTTTTATCTCAACCTGTTCATTGTACACTCCACTCTTCACATATATCACATACCTTCCACCGCTACTCATTGGTGCAGCATTTATGGCTGCACTCACTGTTGTGTACTTTCCAGAACCATCTTTTGCCACAACTACGTTGGCCTTAGAAGCTGGAGAAGAAGCCTGCAACAATTTCCTATCACCTGGCTTCACCCATGTTGGAAACCCATCTCTGTAACTTGGTTCTTGATATTCAACCATGTTCAGAGCCAAAGTGTTGCTCAACAACTGGGTAACATTGTTGGACATGAAAGAGAGAACATAGTCTTGAACCCCAAGCTCGTAGAACCCAGCTTTGCATGTCTCAAGGTTAGTGAGAGCTGTGCTGAGCCATGTTTGAGTATCAACTTGGGAGCTCTTGGTGTTAGGGTCTAAGGTTTTGTTGACTTTAAGGATGGTTTGTTCATAAAGCTCAACACAATCTGTCCATGCAGCGGTTTCACGTGGATTACGGCATTTTGAAGCCAGTGAAAGAGTGTTTGCATGGGCTATAAGTGCCCGTTCTTGAACAAGTTGAAGTGAAAGTTGGAGAAAATCAGATTTTTGGTTGATTTCTTTGTTTCGTTGAGTGGGGCTATTGGTCAAGAAATACTCACATGGTTGAGGATTTGGGGTTTGGTTGCACCAAAGTTGAACATCATTCCCAGAATAACTAGAAACGAAAGAAGAAGAAAGTAAGAAAAAAACTAAGAGTGTGATGAACAAGTTAAAAGTTGACATGGTTTCTGGTTTATTATCCTTCTTTGGCTTTAATGGCTTACTGGGATAAAGATGGATTGTGTTTCATGTTGTATATTTGGTGTCCATTTATAGAGGAAAAAGCTTTGTGATTTTCCAAATCCTTTTTCTTAATTTCGTAGTTTGTGCTTGTGATTTTGACCTTCACCATGCATGCATGGGAAAGTCGCAGATGATCCAAATTAATTGTCTGTGTGTTAGATTCTACTGTAATGAAAATGGAATCTTCGGCCATTTTTCTCTTACTTAGTTTGTTCTTAAATGTTTTATTCATACTTATAACTATGAAGAACAAAACCATGGACAATTTTGTTGCCATATTTAGAACTGGAAAAAACATACTTTGACCCTCAAGTTGCAGCCTGTCATTGCCAAACAAAGAATCAATACCATAGATATTTCACAGCCACAAGAATAAATATTTTTAAAATATGAAATATAGTTTTAAAAATATATAAACTAACTTTATTTTAATATTCTAAATTAAAGTGTTAGAAAAAAGAAAATAAAAAAAATTATGAACTAAACTATGACAAAGGTTACTATTTTCGCTCAATCTTAAAATTAAGTTATTAAAAAAAAGTTATATTATTTAAATTTGAAAATGATTTTTTGATAAATATTTTATTCACAAAATAAATAGAGTAGTTTTTTTTATTTTATAGAAACTACAAAAATAAAATAATAAATTTTTATGATGATTTTTTATCAAAAATGATTGATTGTCAAAAGTTGATCGATCAAAATTTTATCAAAATATCATTTTCATTTAGATGAGTGTAAAAGTTGAAGAAAAATACATAACTGCCCATCATTCATTCTTGAAGTCAATCTTTTAAAATTACATAATTGTCCATAATTCAAATATTAGTTGTTAAACATTGTTGTTTTGATATTAAGAATGTATACAAAATAGATTAATAACTATATTATATTGTTAAAAAATGATAACACGTTTTATGTTCCTCTTTATTGTAAAAAAAATATGTGCATTGACATTTACAAAATACAATGTGCCTATAAAAGATAGTTGTACATCGTTACTATACGAATTTGTGTGTATGAATTTTAGTCGAAAGAAATGATAAATTATTTTAGTCATCACATTTTTGTGCATAATAAATGTAGTTAAAATAATTAAGTTTTACTTTAATTTTTAAAGAAAAAAATAGTTCAATTAAAAAATATATATAGAATAATTTTTAGATAAACTATTATTGATCTAGTTTAGTTTAATTTTCATATAATTTAAAGTAGGGCCGGGCAAAACTAGCTGAACTGCACTGCACAGTTAAAATCTGCAGAGAACTAAAAAATAATTTGTCTGAACTGAACTGAAAAGTAGTTCAGGCGAACTGAACTGAAAAATAGTTCAGACCAATTGAACTGAACTATTTTTTGTTATAAGAAACTGAATTGAAATGTACTTCATTGAACTGAAATATAAACTGAACTGTTATGAACTGAACTTTTTTTCCGAATTGCACTATTTTTGAACCGAACTACACTATATATTAGTGCTCTCGTCATCAGTATAAAAATATGAACGCCCTGCCTGCTTCACCACCACCTTGAAGAACCCATCCTTAAAGTGTTTAAAGGATCGGTAAACGCATATCCAATCTATTTATCCCTGGTCGACTTACGAGTGATAGCTAGGTTGTTGGACTCCTCGGCCGAGTATCGAAGAAATAAAGGAAAGAGTGTGGAGAAGGCTGTAAATACAAAGCTTTACACAGCATCCGAAATGCCTGCAAATATGCCCAACTATTCGGATACAGCTGAGCAGGAGCAACATTCACCAATCGCAATACTCCCATAGTGAAGTCGTCAAAAGGCAGCCTAATATACAACTGCGAAAAGTGACACATGTACACATAGAAAAATTCCTCAGTAGCCCCTTCTCGACCGTGACATACACAATCAATGGCATTGACCCTCTCCAAGGCCACAATATCCTTTCGTGCACCCCTCTCAAATACGGGAACGCAATTTAGCCACAACTTCAACAACCGCGACCACCGGAACAAAGAGTACTGTGTCCGCACTTCCTCAGCCACCCACTCATATCCTGCCTTTACCGGCCAGTTGCTCTGCGCCAACTCTTATGGTGGATCTTCCCTAACTTTGGTTGTCGTCTCCATAGGAATTATTCCCTAATCACCCAACTGACTCCTTTCACCACTCGTAGATTGACTACTTCCATCCTCCCCTGACCGATCACTCCCACTAGCCGGACTCGACAAAGAAACCCTATCACTAATACTAGACATACCTTTTCTTTTTGAACAACAAGAAGACGTTAGATACAAGGAACATATCGGACAAGATCTCACGCAGACAGATAGCTCCCCCCAAATTTCTTGCAAATGAACCAAAGTAAAATTTCCGTGTTTGTATTTATAACTAGCGTCTCAAACGTTTCAACTTTTCCCGCCAGAAATAACGATTAGACGAAGCGTCACAACGAGATGTGAAACGTCACAACACCCCAAACGGCGGCACCCCCATATTACACCTTTGACATCTGCCATCCTTTCACTTACTACCACCTCTTAAAACTTTAGCCTTAACACTGTTCATCACACTTAAAGACTAGGGGACTGGTGTACTACACCTAGGCGGACTAAGAAAACTACTCATACTTCCAATCCTTTGTCGTTATGCCTCCACTGACAAAGGCTGGGGGACTGGTGTATTGCACCTAGGTGGACTAACAAAAACGCACGACCAAGCCCAACTACACATAACCCCGAAAGCGAAATTATCAAGTGAGTAACCGGACAAACGTAATCGGCCTAGGTCGCCTACTTCAGAAAACAAGACGACATCTGTTGACCACTCCACGCTTAGAACATTACAAACAAAGCCCCTGGTACCAACAAACATTAACTAAGGGTCTAGGCCAGGCCCAAGCCCATCTAGGACTCGAACAATGGCCCAACCCACAAGAGGGGCAGACATAATTAATAACTCTATAAATACACGTGGACCCCAGCAATTAAGAGGTACGCTTTCATTAATTTCTTAATTAAGAGCTTTGACTTTCTGAGAATCTCTTTGCTGACTTTATCGTCGGAGCTCTCTCCGCAGGTAACCCCTCAAGGTCCAAAACGTGCACATCGACAGATGACATATGCAGACCGAAGAGGAGCCAACTCGAGAAATTGAGGATTGAGGTAAGGTGATATTTGTGTCCTTAACATCTCTCTTTTTTTTTTTCGCAGGAACAAAAATAATGCTAACTTTAAACTCTAATTAAATATTTCAAATATTTCAATATCAAGTAAAATCAAAAAGTTACATTTTATTCTAAGAAATAATAAATGAGAATAAAAATAATGAATTTGTATTTAGCATTTTTGTTTTAAAGAAAAACATGAAAGTAGGAAATAAGTACAAATTATAAGAAACTTGACAAAAATAAAATAAAATAAAAATCTTAATAAATATTTTTTTATTATATTTGATTTTATATTTTATTATTTATTAACATTATATATTTTATAAAAGCAATAAAAAATATTTTATTTAATTTCTATTAATTTTTAATATATGATAAATATAATTTAAAATTTTGCAAGAAAAAAAGTTGAATTTTTTTAACATATAATATAAAAACTTTTAAAATTGGGTCCATAAGACATTGTCCCTCTTATAGTCTGTTCACACTCCACCGCTTTAGAATTAATGCACAAATTTGTACAAACAAATAAAGTTTTAATCTCAATCATTATTAATTTCCTTTTAATCAAGTCTCTCTTAATAAATAGTGAAAAGGACAGTCACCCACCATAAATACACACCAATTTCAAAGTAATTTTAAGATACTGATTTATTCTTTTATATTATGCACATATACAAAAGCCTTAACTTTCTCTATATCTCCCGTTGCTTTTAGACATGATCTAATCATATAAAATAAATAGTTTAACTTGAACATTTTAAACTTTTTAAACATTATTTTCACTATCCATTATTTGATTTAATTTTTCTTTTCTCATAAACCTAATAAAATGGTTTTAAACTATCTATATATATATAAGCACATTTGTAAACTTTGTCTAAACTTTTTATTAAAAAAAAAAAAAAACTATATACTCCTCAAACATCACTTGTATTGCAGAAGTAACATGCGCATACATACACGAACTAAACCTTGTGCCAATTGTCAAATGTTGAAGCTCCTCATCTCTTCACATTCAAACACGTTTCCTCACAATGTCATTTTCAATGACTTCACCCACCGAATGCCTAATCAATGCATTGCATCTCTCACTTTTTCACTTCTTCTTTTACTCTTTCATGCACATAATATAATTTCTTCTCAAATTTTCAAATACAACTCAAATTTTTTATCATAATTTCTTCAAAATACTTTCTTAAACATGATGCTTATACATAAAGGGAAAGACTTAACAAAAATATAACTTTTTAATAATAATAATAATAATTTGTTAGATATAAATGCAACTAATACGATAAATTTATATATTAAATTTACAAAACCGGTTTGGATAGTATTTATTTTAAAATTCACATACCAAAATTTGAATCCAGAAAAAGAAAAACAGTTTTTCAAGTTTATGTTTGTCAATTTTAAGTTTTTAAATTTTTGGTTCAGTTTTTTTTTTTTTTTTAAATTCTTATTCTATTAGATCGATTTCCTAACATTTCCAAAAAGACATTTGTAATTGTCGCATGAACATTATCGGTGCACTTTTTACAAGAGAATAAAACATTATTATTGTTAATAATAATAATAATTATTATTATTATTATAATTATTATTATTATGTGGGACCATTGAAGCCTTGTCTGGATTGCACCGCACCGCGTATCAGCGCGCACCCAGCGCAGTCCCGCATTTCTATTTTTTTAGACTCAATATAACTTACTACTTAATTAATTATTGTAGAAAATTGTTAGTTCAAAAGCTAAAGTTTAAATTATTTAAAAGTTTAAATTTAATTAAGTTCAACTATAAATAAGTTTTGAGATTAAATCACTAGCTTTTAGATTAGACTTACATAAAATGAACCTTTTTATAAGCAATAGTCTCTCATTTCACATAAAAACTGAAATTTTGAAGAATTGTTTAAGACTTCGTTTGCATGGATCGAGGAAGTGGGTTTCTGTAAAGCGGTGGATTTAGTGCAGACTATGAAATTTGTTATGTGACAGAGTGAGTGATGTTACAGATGGAAAACAAAATGGATAACATTTTTTATCACAAGTTTATGTTCTCCGACTCATGCATGACATGGTCATGGAGAATGTTATCCATGCTCATGTAACATCAAATTTCAACAACAAGAACTTCAAATTATGAAACTGTAACTAGCTAGGGTTCGAAAAAATCCATACATATCATGACAAAAGAATTGCGAAAGCTTCTTTATGAAACTACTATTTGGGATTGAAACGTGCAAAACTATAAAGTTCATATTTTCAGTGCAGAACTTTGTTTCATATTTCAGAACAATATGTTCGTAATATTTGATTAAATTGCACCCACCCACATGTAAAACTTTACTCTAAAATTCAAGAAAATGAGTATATACTATGAACAAATTTTTCCATTAAAACATAGACCACAAATTCCTAGTGCCACGTGGCTAGAATTCATGTGTGTGCTTCCTTAAGGTGGCTATAAATCATCACCCCACAACACCAACCCATGCAACTCATCACAATACTATTCATTGCTCTCTCTAGCAGAAAAAAAAAAAACATGGCTACCTATGCCACCACCACCACCTTGTTCCTCCTCCTTGGCATGGCCACCACCACCCTCTGCCTCCAAGAAAAGGGTGTCCTCAAAATGGCTCAGAATCATGTCTCCGAAGCCAAAAACTGGGTTGCAAACGCTTTGACATTGCATGGCTTTGAAAGCCTAAGCCTAAGCCTTTCTCACCAAACAAGTGTTGTAGCCCTCAGAGACTGTTCCAAGCTCTATGAGGAGAGTGAGTGTAGACTCTCTCACATGATGTCTCAGAACAGCACTTACACCAGAGAAGATGCACTCACATGGATAAGTGCTGTGATGACAAATCACAGAACCTGTTTGGATGGTCTGCAAGAAAAAGGGTATGTTGAAGCTCAGATTCTGGAGAGAAACTTGACCATGTCGCTTAAGCAAGCTCTTATGTTGTATTCAAGGAATAGAGTCATAGCCAAAGGTAAATACAATTAAGTTACTTGTTATATGATATATCTGTTACTGTCAAATGACCTTGTTTGTTTGTTTTTTCTGCAACTTTTTGATTGATATATATCAGTATATGTGCATGGAATCTTCTTCGTATATGTATGCAACAGTGTAAGTATGAACTTTGACATAAACAAAGCATTATTCATATTCTGGCTATTGCACTGAATATGTTACATGAATGGGTGGTGTCATCCATGAACTCCACCATTAAACCTATTTTGAAATAAGAGTTGACACTGTCTTTCAACAAAGATATATATTATACACGTGCATGTGTCTTTTTTTGTATTTATAAGTTTTGAGTTTTATATGTTACTTCCTAAGGGTAATATTGATTTGTTTATTTTTTCTAAAACATTTCAATATAAGTCCTAAATTTGAAAAAATTTATTTTGTTCATTAAGAACATCACCAATTTATCACTTTTGTAGAAATCTGAGAGATTTCGTCTCAGATAAAAATTTATCAGGACAGTCAAAATCAGAATCACATTTTTGGACTGATGGAGACATTTAGAAATTACGATGGGTTTGTAACTTGTGACATCAATTTGACACGCAAAAAGTTGATAAAAACAAAAATTCATAAAAACAAATTTCTTAATAGAAGTTTTTTTTCTCCTTTCATGTATTTTTAGGCATAAATTCATCTGATTTTTGCACCTTTATAGAAGCTACATGTGTGAGCTTATCTCCACCTACATTTCCTAAAGGATATATACAATTTTAATCTTTTTTTCTTTTTTTCTGCAAAAGAACTTAGAAGATTGTCTTTGTTACGGAAGGTCAGAATATTGTCCTTTATACATGAAACAAAAGAAAATCAAAGAACGGTGACAGGGATATGCAATAATTAAACTCATTCATTTGGTCTCCCTAAGTATAAGTAAACAAAAGTGACTATTTACTATTACTTAAGATGTTTTGTTACATTGTCGCTAACTATTTGGTTTCTTTCTCAATTTAAGATAAAAGGTAATATTCTCTATCATTTGATACACCAACTACCAATTTGACCATGCTCATATCAAATAGCATTTGACACAATTTAAAAAATATAATCAATATTTTAAATTCAATAAAAATATTATATTATACATAATTACTCTTTATGCTTTCAATATACTCTTAAATAAGGGTATAATTATGAAAAAATATTTTACTAGATGTTCTTAATGAGACACCAATATTTGTTAATTAGTATAAATGCTTGCATGAGTGGTTCAGAAATAAATTAATTGGAAGTGGAAGAGAAATATTGATTAGGATTAAATCCTAACTCATTTTGTGGTCAATGGTTTATGGAATAAATTATTCATTCTTTTAGCATACCACATAATTAATGTCTTGAATATTGAGCAAGTTCTAGAAAACATATTTAAAAAATCATTGATTTATAAAATGAGAAAAACAATGATTTTAAAAAATAATGCAAAAAATAATCTAGAAGAAGATGATAGATACATCATTCCACAGTAGAATGGAGAGAGCAATTAATAGCGGTATCTTACTTTTTCTGTCATACTGATATTATAATTTTTTGTTCAGGACCACCACTTGAAGGAACAATATCCAAAGGTTCTGGTATTTTAGAATCATGGAACGAAGCAACCTATCAGCCACATTTCACAGTAGCACAAGATGGTTCAGGAACACACAGAACAATCCAAGCAGCAGTGAATGCACTTGCTGCAATGGGAAACAATCGTCCTGCAAGAGCAATCATATATGTAAAATCCGGGATCTATAACGAGAAGGTGAACATTGGACAGAATCTGCATAACGTGATGTTCGTAGGAGATGGCATAGACAAAACTGTCGTCACCGGCAACAAAAACGTGGTTCAAGGATCCACCACCCTCGGCTCAGCCACATTCGGTAAAGACTCAAAAACTTTGGCTAAACACAAAAGTTATATATCAGTACGAAAACTGAAAATTTTTTGGTAAATGTGGTAAATGAAACAGATGTATCAGGAGATGGATTTTGGGCGAGAGACATGACATTTGAGAACAGCGCAGGACCAGAAAAGCACCAAGCAGTGGCACTGAAGGTTAGTTCAGACTTATCAGTGTTCTACAGGTGCAGCTTCAAGGGCTACCAAGACACTCTCTACGTGCTTTCAAACCGCCAATTCTACCGTGACTGTCAGATCTACGGCACCGTGGATTTCATATTCGGTGATGCTGCGGTGGTGCTGCAGAACTGTGACATCTTAGTGAGGAAACCGATGAGCCAGCAATCGAACTTCATCACAGCGCAAGGAAGAGATGATCCTAACAAGAACACGGGGATTGTGGTCCAAAGTTGCAGGGTTAGAGCAGCATCAGATTTTGCGAGCGTGACGAGTTCGCACAAGACGTTCCTTGGAAGGCCGTGGAGGAAGTACTCGAGGACTGTGTTCATGAGGAGTGAGTTGGATGGGATGATTGCGGCAAAAGGGTGGGGTGAATGGAGTGGAAGTTTTGCACTTTCGACGTTGTTCTATGGAGAGTATATGAACACGGGAAGTGGTGCTTCTACGGTGAATAGGGTGAGTTGGCCTGGTTTTCATGTGCTGAGGAGTGGTGGTGAGGCATCACCGTTCACGGTGAGAGAGTTTGTGCAAGGAGAAAGGTGGATTCCTGCAACAGGGGTGCCATACTCTTCTGGAATATGAGAATGTTTCATCTGTGTTGGTGTTGATATTAATAATGAATATGCTTGCACAGTTTGCAATGCATATCAGATATATATACTGTCTTTTAAGATGTTATGGTCCCAGATTCCAAAAGCTTGGTCCATATCAATGTATTTTGTAATGGTCCATATATGAAATGAAAGAAAATATTAATATTATTATTATTATATGGAATAAAATTATCTATGAATTGGTTACACCGAATATGTTCTAAAATAGGTTTTTTTTCCCATATAGGCAAATGAGTTAGGTTAATTATGGATATAGGCAAGTTTTTTAAAAATTATTGAACTAGGCGTTTTGGGGTGCACGTTTTCGTTATGAAGAAATCGTGTAATTTTCGTACGTTATTTGGTCAGATTTTGTCAACAAGCGAAATTGTGTGAGGAGTGGACGACAATCAAAGGAAATCGTGTGGGAGGTGAACGACATTCAAAGGAAGTCGTTGGGGGGTGCACGTTTTTAGATGAAATCGTGGGGAGAATACGTTTTTCATTGAGTAATCGATTACCGTAGGTTGTAATCGATTATTGCATGTGTTGCAGTTTTCTAGGTGTAATGTAATCGATTACAGATGAAGTGTAATCGATTACATGGTTAATGCATTTTGTTCGTGTGAATTGTAATCGATTACAATACCATTGTAATTGATTACAGTACAAATTTTAAAAAATAAAGTGATTAAATTAGAATTGGATACAGAGGCGAGCATAATAATTTGTTCTCATTTGATAAAGTTTTTTGGTCCATAAAACAATAAAGTATTTGAACTTGTAGTTGATGAAGGCATAAGAAATATTAATGTTCATAGAAAATTGTCTTAGTTTTAACATTGTAGAAAGAAGAAAAAAACATTGAAAATTAAATTAATTGAAATAAAAAATGTACAAATTATTGGCGAAATGGACATTGTCCCCTATGATGACCCTCAGTGCGACAATAAGAGCATTTTTTTG
>Ga0214542_1007319_pt1 | contig 19270 bp, 6 predicted proteins | sample CNSS1metaG_FD_160096 | JGI IMG/M metagenome (GOLD analysis project Ga0214542, IMG submission 160096) | Root nodule microbial communities from cowpea collected in UCLA plant growth center, Los Angeles, California, USA - CNSS1 | ecosystem: Host-associated > Plants > Roots > Nodule | place: USA...
GTGTTATGTATATATATATTTATTTATATATATATATATATATATATATATATATATATATATATATATATATATATATATATATATATATATATATATATCACCCTTTGGAATTGTTGGCAGTTGTTTCTGTTGTCATTGGCTTCCCTAAGGTTCTATTTAGGGCCATTGCATCCATTAAGGCTCTGACTCTTAATATCAACATTCTGGTTTTATTGGCAGGTACTTTGGTTTGAATTCTAATTTATTGATTCCTCACTCAAAAATAGGCTTTACTATAGTAGTTTACTTTCCGAAGAAAATAACATCACTTGTTAGTAAACATGTCCTGTTTCTTATGTTTCATTTTTATATCTTGCAGTGTGTAGTACTGCTACTTTACAAGATTTTTGGGAGGCTGGTGTCATCATCATCTTATTCTCCATTGCTCAATGGCTTGAGACAAGAGCAATTCACAAGGTTTGGGACATCATTTCCCCTTTTCTCCCTAAATGTTTGCTGCATTTTCTTAATTAAGTAACTCTTCCTACTTGATTAATGCCAAATTGTGTGCCTTTAATGTGCTTATTTGTATTCTCTAGCTTCCTTCCTTGAGGGATAAATGTAAATTTGATTTTTTAATGTTTTTACAATTTTGACAATGACTAATCATTGTTGAGTATTCGCCAAGAAACGTGCAGTACCAAGTTACATAGGAGTGATTTCTTAAAGCATTTTAAGGATTTGTTAGAGGGATAAGAGAATTCCAAGTTTATCATCTTACTTTGCTCTTAACCGAAGGTGACTACAACTGGGTTCTTGTTTCTCTATACTCTTATTATGAGATAGTGAAGAATTTATGTTTTCTTCTCTCTCACACACATTAATCACTGTCAAGTTGCTCAACACACACCTAGTACTAGAAGAAAACATTGCTATTCAATATATTATGATGAGTTTCATAAGTTTAAGCTCAAATGTATAAAGTGGTAGAGAAACAAGGTACATGAACTTCACCATTGTCTCTATATTTGTTTTCAACTGTACTGCAGATATCTCTGGTACCTTAATATTATGAATAAATTAATATTATAAGCTTTTAAACTATTTGAGAATTGCAAACTTTGCTCATATAATAAATAACGCAAACCTGAAAAGAAGAATAATTGCAAGTTTTGCACATAAATAAGATAATGCAGGTGTTCAAGAAGAAAGAGAAAAGTTGTGTAATATAGAGCACATTGTATGGGTGTGAATTACGAGAGATGAAAATAAAGTTTGAATAGAGAGTTTAGGAGAAAAAGTGCTACTAGAGTTCTGTGTTGTATTGGGCCAGTTTACTCAATAACCAACAACTTGTATCAAATTCTATAAATAATATTGGAGAACACCCACTCCCCTAAAAGAGGAGAGAAAAAAATATCAGAGAAATAGACGTAAGTATTTGACAATATATTTTCAGACGTACTGTTGTCGGAACTCTATCCATTTGTATTAAATTTTGAATGGATGATGCCTCTTTTACTGAATCAATTGGCAGTGTGTTATTCATGAAACCAGTGGACCTCACTAACAGGTTTATCATACTTAAAGATTGGTGAGTATGTCACCAAAGTGAAAGGAGTAAGTGAGCAATTTGATAAATTCTACACCTATTGCAGCTAAACAGGGTTTGTTACATGATCAAATAATGCTACTATGCTCTATCAAAAGAAATAAACTATCCAATGCAATCTAGAATCAGAAATCAATCCACCTCTTGTAAATAGTTCCATGTAGTGGTCTCACAGAAAAGGCAAACACATTTACGAGTTTTGAGAAGCACTCACGGTGTCATATACAAGCGTGGATGACTCTTGACAAACAACGACCTCTACTCGCTCTTGATTATACGGTGCAACTTCGTCATCGCCACAAGATCCTGTGCAGCCACGACCTTTAGATTGTTCCTCTCTAGATTTTGAAACCCTAGCTATCCTCTCTAGGCTCATCGTCTTTGTCTTGTTCCTTACCAACATCGGCTCCATCCTCGTGTCTGCTCTCATGCTCCGTGTCGTTGTCGATTGCCTCCACGGTGCTTTTTGCGTGCTTGAGGATCTATTCCTCGACGAGCAGGACGCGTCTCAAACCATCTGATTCCTCTCCTTCCTCCACAGCCTCGCCATTCTCGTCGCTGGCATTCTAGGCGTCTCCATGACTGCTAGGTGATTAACGATTGTGTCGTGAAGTGTGATGAGGTGCAGAGAGTAGGGTGAGCTGCGATTTGGGTGAAATTTTTGATTTCGCGTTGAGGTTAAGAGAAGAAAAATTAGGTGGAATGTTTTTAACAATTAGGTGGAATAAAAATAAAAGACAAATAGAGAATAACACAACATTAAAATTCAATATTTTAATATTTTATTTATTTTAAAATCTTTCATACGTTTACATACGGATTTTACATATAAAAAGGTCGATAATTATTAGTTTATTATTATATACGAAAAAGATTCGTATGTAATGCGAGTTTACTTATAAATATAAATCTGTATATAAATCTGTATGTAAAATCAGTATGTAAAGTTTAATTTATATATGGATTATAATCCGTATGTAATTATCTATAGATAATCTTTTATTTTTTTTAGTGGGAGTTTGAAAGAAATCTAGAATATTTTCTAGAGATTTAAAACTAAATCTTTGTAATTTAGCAAAGATTTTAAAAATTTATACTACTTTTTAGAGGTTTAACATTAAACCTTTGTAATTTAAGGGAGGTTTTAAAATCTATACTATTTTGTAGAGGTTTAAAGTTAAACCTTTGTAATTTAACGGAGGTTTTGAAAACCTACACTATTTTATAGAGGTTTAACACTAAACCTTTGGAATTTAACGAAGATTATAAAAACCTCAGTTAAGTTAATCCATTGCTAGGTTATATTAACCTTCACTAAATAACCCCCGTTAAATGTAATTTTTTTTTGTAGTGAACCACCTCCTTTTGTCCTATTAATCAAGACCTTTCATCTTCACAGACACATTAAACCTCTTCATCGCTTAAGCTCCTTGAGGCTAGGGATACCTAAAGGGCCATACTGCCAAAGAAATACAAATTTTCTTTGCAAAAGCTTTAAATGTTGACATTCGAGTATCTTTGACCTCCCTATCAAGTATTCAATATATAACACGTTAAGACTAAGGGGCTAGTATGTTGTAGAAGGTCAGGATATCATTATGGAGTTGGCGGAGTTCAAAGCCTAACCTAATACATGTTGGTCCTCTATGACGACATGTTCTCAACCCACATCCCTATACCAAGTCGAGATCACTATCACTCAAAATAGTTAAGCTGAAGGTTAATTACACTAATCTAATCATTAGGTAACTAAGTGACTTGGACCAAAGTCCAATCCGGTAAGGCTCATGAAGTGTAGTATATAAGGCACATTTTACGAAGTACATTAATTATGTATTCATTAACATTTCTCTTTATCATAATATTATGAGATTGTCATAATAATAATAATAATATAGTAATAATAAAATAAATAATAGTAATAATATTCTATTTGTCTTTTACAATTATAAGTTAATTGGACATCAAACAAACGATAAGTACAAACTAAGACTTCAAGTTGAGAACACATGAAGTCTGAAGATGCGGATAATGTCTTTACCATTTATCATCAAGAGATTTGCCCAAATTCAAAGACACATTGAAATATCTCTTAGGATTAAAGTTGAAATGTTCATAAACTTTATCTACTCAGTACGATGTGTCCTTTTATCACTCAAAGAAGTATAAGGCCATGTAGTCCAAGGGATAAGTATTATCACCTATAAAAGAAGTTGCATGAAGAAGAAATGAGAAATTAATGCTACATGGAGCACATTAAATACCTCTCTAAATTGTGACCTATTGATCACTCAAATATTTGCATTTGTATAAGCCAATATTGTCTTGTCAAAAGAATAATTAGTTGAGCCAAAAAGGGCTTGGGAAAACAAGGCTTCAATGGGGCCAACTAAGGTTGTTTAGGAGGCAAAAGTATTTTTCTAAGCCACTCCTAGCTTAGCACGAGTATTTTTTTTTTCCAAGTGACTCCTAGTTTTTTAATAGGGAAGGTTGGACTAATGAACGACGACAAAAATCTTCAAACAAGAACATGCATAAGATGTTAACTTTGCAAGTGATGTAGTTGTGAGAAGGAATATTATTGTGTTCATTAGCGAACTAAGAGAGTCCTTTCATGGATGAAAATGGGACGCAAATAGTGTCTCATTTCTGGTTGAAGTTTTTTTATGGCAGCTAATTGCAGTGATTCTTGTAGTGTATGTATGACTACACACATCATTATATATTTATTATTTATTACTTTTAAAATTATTTAAATACAATGATCTTAAAAAGTAATTATAAAAATATGTGATCGGCGAGTCATATTATTTTAAAAAATTCTAATAAATGAACTTTGAAAACCCGTCTTATTATTATTTTAATAAATAAATTTTAAAATATTTTATCTAAACATATTGTTTATTGTTTATAAACCATTTTAATATAACAATCTTAGAAAATAAATTATTTAAAATATACGTATGACTACATAGTCATCTTATATGCAATACTTAATAATTTAAAAATAATTCATGTATAATAAAATTTTAATTAAATATTTACTTCTCAACAATATTATAGTTTACACTATAATGGTTTGAGTTACGAGGCTATCTTATGTTGTGGATATATAACGTGAATTATATAAAATATAAAACTTCGTTAATTAATATTCCAAAAAATAAAAAATAAATTAAAAATATCAATTCTTACAAATAATTTTACATATAATTACGTAACTTTGGTTTTTGATTAATAAAAGTATGTAAGAATAAGGTATGTTCAGAGATCAAATAAAATGTTTTCATATATTTTTAGAAAATTAAATTAGTTAAAAATAATTAATATTTTATATATTTTTGTTTAGTTTTAGGAAAAAAATTAAATATGAGAGTTTATATCAAATATATAGTCCTAAAACGAATGTCTTTAGTGAAAATTTAATATATATGCAAATTTAATTTCAAATGCTATAATTTTAATTTTCATCAAAGTGACTCTTTATCTTTTACACATAAACTGAACTTTTATCATCCCGTCATTCTAGTTATTGATGAACACATACTTCTTCATATAGTTTCTTTGTAACTAAAAATGGGAAAAAGTGTAAGCAAATACTAAAAAAAAAAAGAATGAGACTCATAATTATGGTTCACCGGATAAAAGAAATGGACAATTTTTTCAAATAGAACATAATATAATAATGATTTTCCACTAAAATCTCTTCTCATAATATTATGAGACTTTCATAATCATGATAATATAATATTAATAAAAAAATAAACAGTAGTAATAATATTCTAAAATAAATATTTAAAAAATATATTTAATTTTATTTTACTTTATCCCAATTTAATATATAACTTTCATTGTTATTCTATTTGATTTGCTTTTGAAACTAATTGTCCATTTTTTCGGCTTCTACCTTTCTCCTTTCTACGTACCAACTACCAAATGCACAGAATCTATTGATTTTCTGCCATAATTATCCCTTGACATTGTGTAAAATCTGAACCTGCGGTGAGTTCAATGCTCATAAAAGCGCGTTATGGTAGATGTGCATGGTGTGCACGTTGCATGCTTCCGCAAAGATGATGCCCACTACGTGTTTGTGTATATATAAGGTGAAGGCCAAAACCACAACACACATACTCACTGCATAACAACATTAATTACACACTTTGGTTCAGTTTTTCAAACATGGGAACCTCTGGCCAAAAATCTGCATCACCTCTCTCAGATCTGAAGGTGACAATCCACGAAACTTCAACCATTTTTCCATCCAAACAAACGGAGAAGAAGTGCTTGTTCCTATCAAACATCGACAAGGTAGTAAACTTTGACGTGGAGACGCTTCACTTCTTCGCAGCAAACAAAGCTTTTTCACTCCAAAAGGTGGCTGAGAAGTTGAAGAAGGCCCTGGAGGATGTTCTTGTTCACTATTCCTTCTTAGCCGGAAGGTTGAGACAGAATGCTGAAACCAAAAGATTAGAGATAGATTGCAACGCAAAAGGTGCTGCGTTTGTGGTGGCTTCATGTAAGCACAAGTTAAGTGAGCTTGGAGACTTGGCTTATCCCAATCCAGCTTTTGCAAAATTGGTTCACAAGAGTAAGGATAAGGATCTTCCACTCGCTGTGCAGGTAAAATTGTTTCCATTTTTGCAAATTTACGTTTCACATCATCATTAAGCATTACATTTCAAGCATGAGTACAACGTTAAAAATGTAATTAATGAATTCATTACGTTACATTAACTTTACAGCTAACATCCTTTGACTGTGGTGGCTTCGCAATGGGCTTCACAACAAGCCACGCAGCCTTTGACGGACTTAGCTTCAAAACCTTCTTGGACAACCTTGCTGCACTGGCTGCTAATAAGCCCATGCCTGTGATGCCCTGCCACGACAGGCACCTCCTGGCTGCACGATCCCCGCCACGTGTAACCTTTGCGCACCCCGAGTTGGCCGAGCTCGATTACTCACCCATAGCATCCACTGAGTCCAATGTCTTTGATGCTTCCAAAGGTCCTAAGTCCAATGTCTTTGATGTTTCCAAAGGTCTTGAGTCCAACGTCTTTGATGCTTCCAAAGGTACCGAGTCCAATGTCTTTGATGCTTCCAAAGGTACTAAGTCCAACGTCTTTGATGCTTCCAAAGGTACTGGGTCCAACGTCTTTGATGTTTCCAAAGGTACTGGGTCCAACGTCTTTGATGATTCCAAAGGTACTGAGTCCAACGTCTTTGATGCTTCCAAAGGTACTGGGTCCAACGTCTTTGATGTTTCCAAAGGTCCTGAGTCCAACGTCTTTGATGCTTCCAAAGGTACTAAGTCCAACGTCTTAGATGTTTCCAAAGGTCCTGAGTCCAACGTCTTTGATGCTTCCAAAGGTACCGAGTCCAACGTCTTTGATGCTTCCAAAGAAAAATTGGACTTTAGGGTTTTCAAACTAACCCCCGAAGACATTGTGAGCCTTAAGGAGAAAGCAAAGGGAAGCACCAACGACAGCAACACCGGGTTTAACGCTATCACCGCCCATATATGGCGGTGCAAGGCCTTATCAGCACCGTATGACCCAACGGGATCATCGACCGTACTATTCCCCGTGGACATACGCTCCAAATTGAACCCTCCGTTGCCAGAAGGCTTTGCAGGAAATGCTGTGTTAACGGCGTTTGCCACGGCGAAATACGAGGAGTTGGAGAAGGGTGAGTTTTCAAGGTTAGTGGAGATGGTGAAGGAGGGTGCAGAGAGAATGAATGATGAGTATGCGAGGTCTGTTATAGACCATGGAGAGCTGTGTGATGGGTTTCCACGTGGGGATGTTTTGATTTCTTCGTGGCAAAGATTAGGGTTTGAAAAGGTGGAGTATCCGTGGGGGAAGCCCAAATATTGTTGCCCTGTGGTGCATCAACGGAAGGAAATTATTCTGTTGTTTCCTCCCTTTGTCGCAGGTGGTGATGATGGGATCAACATTATAGTGGCTCTTCCTCCCAAGAAATTGGAAAAATTCGAGAACCTCTTTCACACGTTCTTGCGTTCAGTTTGATCCATGTTTTCTTCATATGGTCATCAACATGTTTAATTATATATATATATATATATATATATATATATATATATATATATATATATATATATATATATGTGTGTGTGTGTGTGGTGTAATAAGTGGTGACCGAAATATTCCACTATATGGATACTTTAATTGTAAGTGGTGATTTTCAGGTGATATGGTGTTTGTTCGATCATTTCTTTGTTCCATAAGAATATATTGAATTTCACCTGCAACTTGAGTCCCATGTTAATTCCACGTACTTTAAATATACAAAATAAAAGGGTTTTCTTCTTCATTGCTTCAGATATCAGTATTTGTTAGAAATTAAATACAAAAAGAACTAAAAAAGACTGCTTTATTATATGTGAGAACATTAAATCCTAACCATGATATGGAGTAGCTTATCAAAATCTCTAGAATTTGTGATGTTCTCGTCCTATGTATACAACGTCTTCTCTTTATTGACACCGGTTGATGATAGTCCTTTTCTACTTTAAGAAGATTTCAGTAATGTACTATCTGTTCTTAAACATAACAAGAGAATGTTATGAACCCCATAAATTATTTATTTGGTGGGAAAAGATTTTTTATAGTGAAATCTCGATGCTAAATATCACCTAAGTAATTTATTTTTACATGGTATCAATATTATTCGCAATTTGAAGTAGATTCTACTTGGAAACACGATGATATCTCTTTGGATGAGAAATATATAAGAAAATGCATTAATGTCATAATTTTTGGATTAAATATATTTTTAGTCTTTAAATTTGGATATAAAATTAAAATTTGTCTATGATCGAAACTTTAAGTGATCTAATTAATTAAATCTATGGCTAAGAGCATATACATGTCATGATATATTAAATGTGTAGATGCCAACAATATTCTAATTTGATGGAGAGGCCAAATTAGGAATATTGAAATTAAGTAAGTAACTAACAGAAGTTACATAAATGGTTATGGTCCCCATCTACGAGCACATTACGTATTATTCTTGCTCATTTCTCTCCCTCCCTATTAGGAGAGAAAATCTAGAGGGAACCTTCAAGTGCTCTATAGTTGGAAGACCAGGTACCATCTTTTCCATCTACAGTTCCCAATAATAAGGTACGCTTTTGAGGGTTTGAGAATTGTTTAATTATATAGAGGATTTATTATTTTGATGTTTTCATAAACCAACATGTAAGTCTCACATTGGGTAGAAATGAGATAGTAGAGCACTATATAAGGGTGAAGACCCATAAACCCATTACCTTAAGATTTTGGGTTGAGGGTAGTGTTAATTCCTTATGTGGTTGGACTCAAGTATCATTGGTGTTGTATTTCCCCTTCACTCCCCTCCAGCGGAAGTATCCCCAACCATGAGTACCCCTTTCCATACCGTTATTTCGTTTGAGTCGGTGATGCATCAACCCCAAGGCTTATAGCTTGGGCCAATGCCTAGGCCCAGTTCTCATGGTCAAATGCATCTTAAGCCCAAAGTCCACTAAGAGGCCATAACAAGGAGTATTTTAAAGAAGATCCAAATGGGCTTTTCTCAAAATGGCCACACTTTTCATGGACTTCAATTACACTTTTCATGGGCCAAAGAAGATGTGAAGATATGAAGAGATTGCATGATTGAGAATTAGAATAGCCTTTTAAATTGAGTCCATTGTTTAGGCCTTGCATTCATAAATAGTATGCTAAACAAACTTGTCATTGGATTTTAAATTGGGCTAATCCAAGCCTAATAAGGAGCCTTGGCCGAGACACTACATTCACCACAAGGGAGGTGCAGATTCTAGCTTGAAAAGGAGTGTCATGCCACTTATCACACATCCAAGCCATCATGTGCATCCAAGGGCCACGAGAGAGACTTCTTCTCCAAGACTTGCATTTCATTTCAAAACACATTTCATGTGCATGTGCATTAGTGACCTTCTCTTCTATAAAAGAGAGTCCTATTGCATTTTGTAGAGTTTACTCTTGAAATTTCTAATAGAATGCTTATGTTCACTCTTCTATTATTTTGAGAGCACCTAAGCTAGAGGTTTACAATATTTCTTCTAACCACCTTGCACTAGCCTAGCTTTTAGTCTAGTTCTCCTTTATTGCTACAAGAGCCTTAAACACTTGTCTCCATTCCATTTCTGCTGCCTATGGAGTTTCTACCTTCCACCACACGTTGGAGCTCCATCAATTGGTCACCATAAGCTGCCTCTGATACCACTTGTTAGGATCTTAAAAGAAGGAGGTTCACTGGAAAGATACAACACCAATTATTGGCTAAAGTAGAAGAGGCTAAGTTGGCCGGGTCATACTTAAATCGTGACACATAGATTGTTACACTCTTAAGTATAAAGAGTTGCGCCCTAACTAAAGACTATAGCTTTTGGTCTAGTGGTGATCGATCGATCCTTTGAAACCTTGTGCTATAAAAACAAGATAAGAAAAAATTAATGAAATAAAGTTTCCTAAAAAAATACATTAAAATATATAATAATTGAATTACATTGAAAAAATGATAAAAAAATTAAAAATACCAAAATATTTTTCTGAATATTTTAAATTGAAAAATGAAGAAAAATATATTTTTATATTTAGTTTGATAAAATTCAAAACTTGTTTAATTAAATAAATAAAATATTAGTAAATTATTGTTTTAAAAGATAAAATAATAGTATTAAATAAAAATCTAATGGAAATGTTATCTTATTTATTTAATTTGATAATATTTAAATTTTTTAATTCAAATTTTGTGTTGGAGTGAAATAGCGTCTTCTAAAACATTAAAAAAAATAGAATTACATAAAATAAATATTATAACAACATAATTATGTTGAAAAAAAGGAGAAAATTAAAAAATAGAGAAATATTTTGAATTAGGAAATGAAAAAAATATCTTATTAATTTAATTTAGTAAAATTTTAAAGCTTTTGAAGTATTATGCTACAGGAAAATATAACGATTTTTAAAAAAATAAAAGTAATAGAGTTAAATAAAAATGTTGTGATAGAATTATATGAAAAAAATATAAAAAAAAAGAAAAAAATACTAACTATGAAATAATTTTTTTTAATTAAATTAATAAAATTTTAAATTTTTCTACTTGAAATCTTGTGTCATAGAAAAAAAAAAGTTTCCTAAATAATAAAAATATAAAAATAAAATCAAAATCAAAATCTTACTATATAATTTTATTGAAAATATAAAAAAAAAGTAGAAAATGTAATAATCAAGAGGTCTGAGAAGAAAAGAGAAGATTCCTCACATCAACTTCGACATTGCGAAACTAACACTAGAGGAGATTGAAAAAAAAAAGGAAAACTTCGTGTGGTGGAATATGTTAACATGACAACAATGGCAAAATTCCTAATTATTAACATATTCTTTTATCAAAAATACTTTTTTACATAAAAGTCATTTGATTTTTCATATGAAAGGTATTTAGCATAAAATATTTAAAGATTTTATTCAACATAAAATATTTAGAGATTTTATTTAGCATAAAATATTTAGAGATTTTACATTGAAAACTTTTCTGCAGAAAATACATGTAAACTTTCTTATGTAAATTTATTTGTAAGAAATATTATAATTACCTGCGAATTTATTTATGTATAGGTTAATTATATAAATTTTTATTCTGAATAACAATTTGCAGTAAAACATTAAAAATTAAAAACTATTTGTTGAATGTTTTATTTTAAATATAATTTTTGTACATAAAAATATTATAGGTATAACATCTTATTTTAGTAGTATAAAACTAATAAAATAGAACATTTCATAATAATATTCAAAGAGAGATTTTTTCCAGGTTTGTTATTGTCTTTTGTTAGTTATTGTAGTAAAGTTTGAAGTTTGATAAGGCTATACATCATCCTGCATAGTCAAAGAGTGGATAGATAGATACCAAGATCGTCTTAAAGGGCATCAATATTTCAATTGGAATATTGTTTAAAAATGTGTAGTAAAATATTATTATTCCAAAACATATACTTTGATATATTATATAATAGAGAATTAATTTTAAATATTTTAATGTAGAATGATTCAATTACTTATGACTGATTAATTATTTAAAAAAAATTACTATAGAGCTGGTTAAGCGTACAAATTAGTTTTAAAAATATTATATTTAATTTGTTCATTGTTAGGCTAGTCAATAATTTTTTAACCTAATTGTACTTCAATTATTTTAAATTAGATTATAACACATCTATTTCCATTGTTAAAAAAAACAAAGTGGATGTATTGTAACGTCCCAATTAAATAGGTAAATCCCATTAAATAAAATGTCGCATATATAAAGTATTCAGAGAGTACAGAGTTTTGGCTATGGAGGTATATTGCACACCATGCATATCCATGCCAAAAGGAAAGAGGCCACACACGGCCTAAACGAAATACGCTAGTTTAAAAGAAGCATAAAGTCTTGTCCAAAATAAGAGGATTTTAATCTAATCAAACTCCATCTGTCGTGGGCTCCACAATGAGCCCGATATTCGTCCATAACCATCAAGTTGTGACACTTCCGTTATCATTACCACTGCCAGGGGTTCTTACATCTGCTCACATCAATAAAGTTGATGATCATCACTAAGGAGAAAGACTACACACAAACAAACAAACAAGCAAAAGGGTAAGCTAGTGAAAGAATATCTTATATCATAACAGTCAACATGCAATTTCAAAGTCAGGCATAAATAATAGACGTCCACACATGGAATACCAAACCATTTAAGACCCCAAGACTCGACTATCCGGATGCGTAAACTGAGGCACCACCACAAGACCGTGGAATTATGTCTTAGCAATGAGGCATCACCACGAGGCCTTCGTGGAATTACATCCTTACATGAGGCACCACCATGAGGCCTTCATGGAATTACATCCTGGCCTTGAGGCACTACCATGTGGCCTTTGTGGAATTACGTCCTTACATTGAGGCACCACCGCGAACTCTTACTAGGAGGGTCCATGGAATTACGTCCATTAGACGATGCACCACCATGAGCTCCCACTGTGAGAGTCATAGGATTACGTCCTACCCATACCTTGTTTGTGTTTCACCAACCAATCATAGGGTTCCCATGCATATCAATCTCGTGCCAATATATATATAAAACCAACTATCCAAGCATATGTCATACCAACCTCATGCCAAATACATTAATTTCCAATCATACAAATCAACTATTTCATGCATATCCGCATACTTCATACATTAAATGAAGTACTCTAACCAATCATACAACTAACACCAAAGAGAACATGAAAGAGGTACACAAATTCCCGCACTAGTCTTGCTCAAGCTAGGGACCCTCGCTCAGGCGAAAGGGGTCTTTCGCTTAAGCTGCAGGTCCTCGCTTAGGCGAGACTACCAACAGAAGACACAGTAGGGTTCGCAAGTTCTCGCTTGGGCGAGGCCTCCTCGCCTGAGCGAGACCACCCCTCGCCTCAGCTACAACTGCAGCAAAACACCTCGGGCTCTCTGGTATTCTCGCTTATGCGAGCTGTTCTCGCCTAAGCGAGATGACTACTCACTCAAAATGAAAGCTCTCCGCTTGAGCGAGAGCTCGAGCAGAAACCCTGAGCGAGTTGCTATCAATCTCGCCTAGGCGAGGCACATCCGCTTGGGCGAGAATGTCGGGTTCCTCCACTGTTTGCACGGACAAGACAGGAAAACACCATGGAAACAATACAATGCCAACACCAGTTCAATCTCATACAAGTATAAACATAAATATGACATTTTATATCAAGAACAGCAGCCAAACATCAACATGTTACAAAAACGCAAGAACCCTAACTTCCCTTACCTGGAAAGAGTTAGCGGAAAACCTCGACACTTAAGCTACGTGCACCACAGTTTCGAGAACAAATCTGAGGAGCTGAAAAGAATGATGGAAACAGATTCCAAATAGATTACCATGGTGAACCTGATGGAGCTCCAATGTGTAGTGGCTGGTAGGAACTCCATAGGCAGCGGGAAATGGCATGGAGACAAGTGTTTAAGGCTCTTGTAGCAATGGAATTCGGAGTGGTGAAAGGAAAACTAGACTAGAAACTAGACTAGTGGAAGGTGGCTAGAGGAAATGTTTTAAACCTCTAGCTTAGGTGCTCTCAAAATAATAGAAGAGTAGAGTGATCTCAACACAAACATTCTATTAGAAATTTCAAGAGTAAAATGTACAAATGTCTACTTTTGGCTTTTATATGTGAGCCTAAAAGCTAGGCTAATTCTTGGCCTTTAGATCAAGCTTGGAGGAGAAGCTTTAATCATCACCCTTGGATGGTGGCCTGGAGAAGGAGACATCTTCCTAGCCTTTGGATGAAGACTTGGAAAAGAAGACACTCTCTTAGCCCTTGGATGAAGGAGGCACATGGGTGAAGTGTGGACTTGGCTCCATGGGATGCATGATCCATGAGGAAGTCACGGCCTAAGGGAGACTCTTAGTGGGCCGAGCGCATTTGTACATGTAACACCTATTTTTATGTCTTACACCATTATTGAAAGCAAAGCCCAAATATTGGCCCAATTTAAAATCTAGTCTACTAGGCTTTGATGCACTTCTTCAAGTCTTGTTGATTTCTTTGGCCCATGAAAATAATATGACAAGCCCATTAGATTTTTGTCCATCTATTGGGAGGCCTATTTGAATCTTCTTAATCACACTTCTTGTTATTGGGCCTTTTAATGGGCTTGGGCTTGGGCTTGAAGGTGCAATTGGGCTTTGTGGGGTCACATCATCCCCTCCCCTTTGAAGAGGATTTGCCCTCAAATCTTAGTGGTCATCCTCATCATCCATAGTACCTGTAAAAGGAATTAAGTTAGTAATGTTAAAAGTTGGATGCACACTATATTCAGCAAGACGATCTACTTAATAAGCATTATCATTGATCTTTTTGATTATTTTGAATGGACCATCACCACGGGAACTAAGTTTGAAAAAATGTGAGAGTCGGCCCATTTCACAAAAATTGTGATTTTCACTTTGACTTAATTGAAACCTAAAAGGTAACTCTAAGTCAAAGTTTGGTTTTGAAAAATCCTTTGAGGAGTTTGAAATAATGAATGAAGGTGGAAAAACAAATTTGGAAAGAACCAAGACAAAAGAATTAATGGAAGATAAGGTAGAGTGTAAAGATGGAATCACTCCCTTTGGAATCTTGATCTTGAGGTTTATGCAAGGATGTTGTATCATTACTGCCCTAGACAATAGTTCCTTTGCTTCTTTCCTCTTAATATCATCCTCTTTTCTTTTTAACTCTTCCTCTTTTCTTTTTAATTCTTCCTCTTGTCTTACTCTCGCTTTATCCTCATACTCTTTTCTTTCTTTTTCCTCTTGTTCTCTTTTAGCACGAAGCTTATCAAGCTCTTCTTTTTCTCTTTGCATATCAAACTCGCGAAACCTTTCAAGCTTCTCTCGTGCTCTCTTTTGTTTTTCTCTTTCTCTTTGTTCACTCAAGAGCAAATCCAAATTTTTCTTAAAATCTTTTTTGAGTCTAGAAAACTTAGCAAGATTTTGGATAAATGCATCACCTATGTCAATGAAGTCTTCTATCCTAGACTGTTGCTCTTTAGTGATCCTAAATGAAGGGGGAATGAAATGTTTCCACATGCATGCTTTTAATTCAGAAAATATGTTAATGCATGATTTTCTCCCCTTTTTCACTCTATACTGCCTCTCTTGCCACCACTCGGATGCACGTCCAATAAACCTAGAAGTAAATGCCTAAGAATGTCAAATTGACTATATTTACTAAACAATGGTTGCACCAATTTCTCTGTATCCCACATCCAATCTCTAAATGATATTTATATCCTCCCCAAAGAATGGAATGTCAGTATGAAATGTATGATGCAACTCATCACTACCATGCTTATGCAACCTATGACTATATGTAGAATATGTACTCATAGTGATTAAATGAACTTATGCACTTGGATAAAAGGGTGAAAGAAGAGGACTAGCACAAGTGTACCTCCAGGTAAGCGAGGTGAGTCTCACAGACTTCTTAAGTACCAAGGCTAATCCTTGCCAAGGTTACACTTGCAAAAGTACTCAAAGATCACACAATTGTCTAAGTGCTAAGTAAATAGAATCACTTGAGTCACTAAGCACAAAACAAGCAAACAAGACTCAAAGAAATTTAACACTAAAAACGGACCCCTAATTGGCAAAATTTTAGAGAATTTGGTCTCATAAATCAAGCCACTATGCAACGTGAAAACATGAATCTAAACTATGCGGCCTAAGGTAAGGTGAGAAAGCATTTAGAACTTTTATCACTCTTACCACTAAAAATGTTTCACTATAGGTGAGAAAGGTTCTACTTAGGAGATGGGATTGAACACCTTGTGGTTCCCCAAGACACCTAAGTAGGCCACAATTACAATGAGAAAAAAAAACAACTAAAATTTGGAACACAAAGTAAGTGCTAAAATGAAGAATCCCACAAGCACAATGGATGCCAAAAGAATGGCCAAAAACAAGTTTAGAATAATTTACGTGGATGGGAGAATGAGCTAAACTCACTTGGAATCGAATGGGTCTCAAAACCCTAGCAGAGTACCATTGGAGGGATTGAGAGGGAGAGAACAAGGTGGCTGCGTTTCTGTAAAGAGGCAAAATTGAGAGTGTTAGCTAGTTTAGGGTATTTGCTCCTTATGGGCCAGTCCTACGCCCAACTGATTTGGGGCAGCCCCTCTAGAATTAGGGTAGAATAAAAAAAATAAGTGGGCCTTACATGTATCATTTCATTTAATTTTTTTAATTTTTATTACTTGAAAGTATTTGTAATCTTATTGATAATTAAGAAAATATTATAAAATAAAATATTATTATAATAATGGTTGTGCTAATCATAATATATAAAACTTATTCATAAAAAAACAAAGGGATGTATATAGAAATGTCAAAATGGGTTTCAACCTGTGAGCCAACTCGGCTCACCACGGGTTCGAGTCGGGTTGGGTTGAGAAAAATTTAATTCTTTCAAAAGTGAGTTGAACTTAACCCGGCTCACTTAACCCACGGGTTAAACGGGTTCGAGCCGGGTTAAAGGTGGGTTGGCCCACTTAACCCACCAACATTTGTTTTTACAATTTTTTTTAATTTGTTTTTTAAAAAATGTTTTAATAATTATTTACTACTCCTACTATATATGTTCACAATTTAATATTTTTAAATGCTAGAATGTTGCTCAATAATATTTGAATAGTTTGAATGTTTAATTAATTTGATTGTCAAGTTATATATAGTTTCATTTAATTTTTTAATTTTTATTATTTGAAAATATTTAAAATCTTATTAATAACTAAAAAAACATTATAGAATAGAATATTGTTATAATAATGGTTGTACTAATCATAATATATAAAACTTATTCATAAAATGTATCAACACCCAACTTCGTTCGGGTGAATGTACAATCATTTCCAAAATAACCAAAAATATAAGTGTTAAATAAAAAAGAATAAAAATAAATTGTCTTAAAAAAATCATATAGTATGGATTAATAAATGTTTCTTTAAATTATGTTTTTAAGAGCTCTGTAGACTAAGGATTAAGTGTTTTGAAATTCAAAAATTAAAAAAAAATGATTAAGTATTTTTCATTTTTTCTAAATTAATAAAATTCAAAAACTAAAAATTAAAAATAAAAACGGTTTACAAGATTGGAGGGAACGATTTTTTTCCTATCTCAACTTCTCTGCTTCAACTTCTACTCATGCCTTGGGATTTTCAGATTACGATGATCGTGGTCACACAAAAGAAACATGGCGCCTTCTCCCTGCACCTCCAAGAATTCTCCTGTACCCCCAAAATTGACGTTTATGCCCTTATTTAATATACCGTGAGAATGGGTGAAAGTGGGTAGGGACGCAGTAAATTTCATTTACTGCGTCAACGTCCCTGCACCCCCAAAACTTTAGTATTAGTATTCTTGTACTCCCGTTTCTTCTCCATCCAGTGTCTGCTTTCATTAAAATTTTTGCTCAGTTTCATTTGGTTCGTGGTCCTGAGAGCTGTCCTTCATTCGTTCATTCTCTCTGTGGTGGTCCCTCTTTTGGTTTGTATGACTTTCATTTTTTTTTTAAGGAATCCTGTTTTGTTTATCCTGTCAGTGTCTTAAGTATGCATTATTGTGATTGAAGGTTGGTTCTTTGAAGGAAGGTGGTTGTGAGTATCTCCTCTCCAAGTTGTACTTCCGTCGATCCAGGTTAGCCTTCATACCACCTTAAGTTCTTTTTAAACGTAATTTGTTTGAACGGATTCTCTGCGTTTCAAACTTTTACCAAATGCAATACAAAAGTTGTTTTACTATAAAAGTCAAAATGTATGGGAAACGGAACACAGAATCCGTTTCAAAATGAAACGGTTTCTGTAATCCGTTTCATAAAAAAATTTGCAAATTTTTTTATGAAACGGAATACAGAATCCGTTTCATAACATTTTGAAACGGATTCTGTATTCCGTTTCATTAACAAATTTGCAAATTTTTGGAAGCGGAATACAGAAGCCGTTTCAAAACGTTATGAAACGGATTCTGTAATCCGTTTCATAAAAAAAATTGCAAATTTTTTTATGAAACGGATTACAGAATCCGTTTCACAGCGTTTTGAAACGGCTTCTGTATTCCGTTTCCCACAAATTATGATTTTCACATCCATTATAGAATTACATATGTATATATATATATATATATATATATATATATATATATATATATATATATATATATATATATATATATATATATATATATATATATATATATGTTCATTACTCATGTTCGTAGGTGGTTGTGGGGATGCTGTAAGTCACCTAATTTAAGAATACATTTGTTTTTGCTGTACGTTTGTTAGATGATAAATGAGAGTTGATAAGGAATCTGTTTCACAATATTTTATGAAACGGAAAGTGTATGCCGTTTCCCATAAATTATGATTTTTTTTGCTTACACCCATTCATAAAAAAGTAACACGATCACACCATTATTTTTAAATCTTACTTTTAAATGTTAGTGGTAAATAAACCTTGCATAATATTCTGTTAAAAATTACACCCACACCCCATTTCTTTCTTCTTGATTCCATTTCCAGTTCTGTGCAAAGAAGAGAACTCGTGAATAAGATTGGTGGCATGCATGTACGTGGTGTCCTCGTCTTAGAAAAATAGAATTGAATCACTTATTTCGTTCAAATTCCCGCTCCTTATTTGCATGGATGTTTTGTCCGACAGACCAAACACTTGAACATCAAATAGAAACCAAAATTTTGTTTTTCCAAACGGATTACATAATCTGTGTCTTAAAGACGTGAAACGGAATTTGTAACCCGTTTCACCAAGTTGCCTTTCCTTTATGTCAAACGGGTTTTTGATCCGTTTCATATGTTTGTGAAACGGAATAGGTATTCCGTTTCATACTTGAATTTTGTATGTTGGTGTGTATATTGTGTTATTGGTGAATTTTTAATGTGAGTGAATGTATACTGTGTGATTGGTGAATTTTGTAACGTAAATCATGCAATGAATATCAGCATGCAATTAGTTTTCAATTTTTGATACGTGTTGCATTCACTCGTTTTCTGTGATACGTGTTGCATTCTTTATGCATTTAGATGGGTTATTTACGTATTA
>Ga0214542_1007322_pt1 | contig 19265 bp, 7 predicted proteins | sample CNSS1metaG_FD_160096 | JGI IMG/M metagenome (GOLD analysis project Ga0214542, IMG submission 160096) | Root nodule microbial communities from cowpea collected in UCLA plant growth center, Los Angeles, California, USA - CNSS1 | ecosystem: Host-associated > Plants > Roots > Nodule | place: USA...
TATTATATCTAAAACATGTAATAATTCTGTTTAACCACCAGTTTAGATTATTATATCTAAAACATGCATTAATGTGGGATCATGAAAAGTGATACTCTTGAGATAGAAAAAAAAGAAAAAAAACTCTCTTAATATGACCAATTAATATATCTAAAACACATGCCTCTGGAAGAACACGAATGCGAATGGAGTGAGACCCAAACATGAGCGGACTACGCGAACTGAAAGGAGACCGAAATGTGAGCCAACGAAAACGCAACTAGGCACCAGAATGTTGATTGTGGCGACAAGGTTGAGTGAGTTTGAGGAAAGAGAGCGAGTCCGGATGAAGTGGTGTATACGGTGTTTACAGGCAGTGCTGGTTCGAAAGATTTTGAAAAAGGTTAAATTATATTTTTCCTTTTCAATTTGGACTCTATTTTTTTAATCTCAATTTGATCTTTGTTTTGAAAAAATTTGATGCAATCAATTACTTTTGGGGTGTACTTTTGGGGTGCAGTAACAACATTAAATGGGATTGTTATATTCAGTTCCTGGTTTTTTTAATTTTTTAATTTTTTTAAAAAAATAAAAAAATTTGTTACATGTCAAGTTGACATCGTGTCACGTGACCGTGATAGTATTATGTGGTAGTGACAGTGTCATGTATCACTACTATTATGTCATGTGCATGTCCTCATTCTCAATTTGGTCCATGTATTTTAATTTTTGTCTCAATTTAATCCTAATTTTTGTAAAAATTGAGCAATTTTGTCCCTTTCTATATTAAAACCAAATTTAATTTCTATATAAATGTACATAAAGATTTCTATCAAAATTGATATTTCAAATAAATATTTTTAACAAGATTAAGTTTATCTAAATTTATATTTTACATTGAACTTTATTTAAAATTGTTTTAAAGTTGTTAATAGAAAATAATGTTAATAACAAAAAATATTTATAAATTATATTGATATTTTATTACATCATACTTTAATATTATATTTTTATTTGAATTTATATTTCGAACAATTGTATATTTTTCAAATGTGTAAAGATCAATAGTTTATATACAAATGTTTTAGTTAGTGTAAAAATAAATTATATGAATTTAAAAAAAAATTAACTAGTTTATGTAACAATAAAAAAAATTAAAATTTTAAAACAATTTTAAGTAAAGTTGAATGTGAAACACAGATTTAAATAAAATTAGTTTCATTAAAAGTATATAATAAAAATATCAATATGAATAAAATTATTTGTATAACATTTATATAAAAGTTAATTTTTGTTCCAATTTGGAGAGGGACGAAATTACACAATTTTTACAAAAATTGAAACTAAATTGAGACAAAAATTAAAATACAGGGACCAAATTAAGATTGAGAGAATGATATCTGGCATAATAGTGACACGTGATACTACCACATCACATTGTCACCGTCATGTGGCACAATGTCATCTTGACACATGATAAATTTTTTACTTTTTAAAAAAATTTAAAAATAAATAAATAAAAAATAACACAAAAATTAAAGAAAAATAAAAAAATTCTAAAAAATCCAGGAACTGACACTGACACGTGACACCTCATTTAATGTTGTTATTAAACTACTAATGGAAAGAACTTGATCACATCAAATTTTCCAAAACCGAAATCAAATTGAGATAAAAAAATAAAATGACCAAATTAATATTTTGCTACGAAAATAAGAATCAAAAATATAATTTAACCTTTGAAAAATGCATAAATTATTTTAAAAAATGAGTAATCGCTTCGAAAAAGAAATAAAAAAGTAAGTTGACGCAGTGGACGAGTGCACCAATTGTTTTAGAAATTTTTTAATAAATAATAGACGCATTTTTTAATAAAAACTCATCTATTGATATCTTAATACATAGGCCTTAAATCTAAAAACGTTTTCTATTGGTTTATTTATTTTTTTAAAAAAATATAAATTAAATATAAATAGTTCGTTTTGGATGAAGCATTATATATGTGTATTCACTTTTATAACACTTATTTCATAAAACCTTGTCTTTTGCCTTTTGTTTTGATTTAGAATGTTTAATTAAATAAGTGTTATTTAAAGAGTGCTCTCTATTAACTATAATGATAATTTATGTTGTTACCATTATGCTCCTGCCTTAATTATATCTAAAATGGTGTAATCACTACAAGAGAAAGGTAATGGTATGCAGAAAAAAAAAGGTCCTTTTAAATCAAAAATAAATAGGAATAAAAATTATTAAAAAAGGGGAAGTGTTTTATTTTATTTTTGTATTTTATTCCTTGATTGTTTTGAAAAAAAAATTATATATGAAAAGCCAGTCTATCTCTTGTCTATAAATATCACTGGGCTTTGTGTGTTTCTTCGCATCAGTTCTCACTTGTAACCACTTTCCTTCTGCTATGTATAACCATTATAATTAAAAAATATTTTATGTTGATTGGAAACACTTGATCCATTGTTAATAAATGAAAATAAAATTTATACATTTATTGATGGTAACTATGAATTTCCAATAATCTCTTAAATACTCATTTAAACTTTTGTTCTCAACAATTTAAGTAGTTTGGAAACTAAATAGTTCAATTTAAAATCTCAAATAACCAAACTAATCTTTTTCAATAGAGAAAGGCCACTATTAAATACTTGATATGTTTGTTTTAATATTGCAAGATGAGATTCTTTCTCTTGGTGGTGAGAAAACTCAATTACAAGATGGTATCAACCAGATGTCATCATCAGAAGACGGAAATCAATTATTTGTCTGGGGTGTTAAGAAAAATCATGGTGTCAAAGAGATGTCATCATCAGAAGACGGAAATCAATTATTTGTCTGGGGTGTTAAGAAAAATCATGGTGGTCAAGAGATGTCATCATCAGAAGACGGAAATCAATTATTAGTCTGGGGTGTTAAGAAAAATCATGGTGTCAAAGAGATGTCATCATCAGAAGACGGAAATCAATTATTTGTCTGGGGTGTTAAGAAAAATCATGGTGGTCAAGAGATGTCATCATCAGAAGACGGAAATCAATTATTAGTCTGGGGTGTTAAGAAAAATCATGGTGTCAAAGAGATGTCATCATCAGAAGACGGAAATCAATTATTTGTCTGGGGTGTTAAGAAAAATCATGGTGTCAAAGAGATGTCATCATCAGAAGACGGAAATCAATTATTTTTCTGGGGTGTTAAGAAAAATCATGGTGTCAAAGAGATGTCATCATCAGAAGACGGAAATCAATTATTTGTCTGGGGTGTTAAGAAAAATCATGGTGGTCAAGAGATGTCATCATCAGAAGACGGAAATCAATTATTAGTCTGGGGTGTTAAGAAAAATCATGGTGTCAAAGAGATGTCATCATCAGAAGACGGAAATCAATTATTTGTCTGGGGTGTTAAGAAAAATCATGGTGTCAAAGAGATGTCATCATCAGCAGACGAAAATCAATTATTATTTTGGGGTGTTAAGAAAAATCATGGTGTCAAAGAGATGTTATCATCAGAAGAAGGAAATCAATTATTAGTTTGGAGTGTTAAGAAAAATCATGGTGGTCAAGAGATGTCATCATTAGAAGACGGAAATCAATTATTAGTCTGGAGTGTTAAGAAAGACGAGACACCTTTTGACTCTCAATCAAAGACAAATGTTGTTATTCAAGAGGTAGTTCCAGTTGCTGAACATCATCACCACGATCACTCAAAATCAAGTATATTTTTCTTAGAAGAAGGATTGAGGCGGGGCACAAAATTGGATGCACACTTCCCTAAAAGAAAATATTCAAGCCCGTTGTTGCCCCGCAAAATTGCAGAACACTTACCATTCTCATCAGAAAAGATAAATGAAATATTAGAGGTTTTGGTTGTGGAGCCAAAGTCAGAGAAAGCTGAGAATGTGGAGTTTGCTCTGAATATGTGTGAAGAGCCTGCACTGAATGGTGAAGAAAAATACTGTGCAACTTCAGTAGAATCCATGGTAGACTTTGTCACTTCAAAACTTGGGAAGAACGTCCATGTTACTTCTACAGAGATAGAAAATGAAGGCAAGTCCCAAAAGTTCTCAGTGAAAGATGGAGTGAAGATTTTAGCAAAAGAAGAGATAATTTCATGTCACCCAATGCAATACCCATATGTTGTGTTTTACTGCCATAAGTTATCAAATAGCAGTGCACATTTTATGCCATTGGAGGGAGAAGATGGAACTAGGATTAAAGCTGTAGCAGTATGCCACAAAGACACATCAGAATGGGATCCAAACCATATTGCATTCAAAGTTCTCAAAGGCAAGCCTGGGACCATTCCTGTGTGTCATTTCTTCCCTGAGGGTCATCTTCTTTGGTATGGTAAATAAAGTTAACTAAACTTATATATCATGCCAAGAATACTACCCTTGAATTAAATAAGGCATTGTGTGATGATGTAATCTTTCAGCCTACGATGTATTTCTGTTTCTTCTGAACTATGTAAGACATCATGAATAATGTAATAAAAATAATGATGATATTATGTATGGCTTGTGTTAGCTTATCGGTGTTATTATTTGAATTTGAAGTTTTTCCTTTCACAGAATTAGATAATAATCTAGACATGTGAATTGCAAACAAAAGACACCAAAACATAGACATTGATTTTGGATTGGACCAGATATACACGTCACACACAAACATATAACATATACAAGAAGAGAGGTAATGTTCAAATTAAATGATTCTTTTTGTTAGATGTGTGTTGCTAGCCAGTCTTAGAAAAATTGCTTCGAAAAAATCTAGACGTGGGGCCCATAATTCAAATAGTATCCGTACGTACGAATCTTTTAGTTTTCTTACGTTTACTTTATTTTATTATATATTATAATTGCGAATACATTTTCAACTTTGTTCCGATCTTCCATCTATTCAAATAACATTATTGATTTTATTCTTTAAAAGCACTTGATTTATAGAAAAAATAATCCATATCAAACATGCCCTCATCATAAAATTTTGTTTTCTTGAAACATCATACGTCAAGATACCAACCCATAACTTCTTCAACCCATATTAACGTCCCATTTAATTTATAAACACAATTAAAGGAAACGTCACACATAAGATAGTAAAATCACGCAGTCCTGGGGTTCCCAACATCACCCTTACAAAACCAGGCACACCACGATGCCAACAAAAGCAGGATAACAGTTTAACTAAGAATTTACAATCCAAAGACAACGAATACAAGGGCCATAGCCTTAAAGAAGACATCACGAAGAGAAGTGTAAGATCCAGCCCAGACGGCTAAGCGGTGGAATCACCATTCCCCTGTTGACCACGAGAACTTCGCCCATCTGCTCCCATCAACCAAGTCGATGATCATTGCAAGAAAGAACAGCCACATACAACACAACCATGCAACGAAACGGGTAAGCTAGAGCCAACAACATATTCATCATACAGTCAAAAGTATTTCCATCATTTCACATCCATATAATCAACCAAACATGTTATGACTCCCAATCAATACACTACGACTCGACTCGACTCATCCGGATACGTATAACTTGGTTGGATTCAGTGGATGCTTGCACTTGTGGTGGATACCTCTACTCGACCCTGAGCTGCTCATCTCCGAGCTATGTGTTACAAGTATTACGATGAATCCAATCTCCCCCACCACAAGGTTAGCCCTTAATGAATTTCAGGCCTCCTGCTACTCTCACCACAGGAGTCAGTCTGCTCTAAGTGAGACTAACTGGCTCCTTAGAGCATCAGGATGCAACCTTACCTTGAATCTTTACCTAGTTATACAGATGGGTCACCACCATGGACACCCACTAACAGGGACCATGGGATTACGTCCCGACCACTGAAGCGCAACCCTGAAAGTCTCACCTAGAGGCCCCAAGGAATTATACACTGACACAAACAAAATACAATCATACAGTCCAATAAGATTCACCATGCAAGGGTGCATTCATTATGTCAACCTTCAAAGCCGTTACATTTCACATTTCCAGGTCCAACCCATTCCAACTCATCATAGTCCATTCATGTTCATAAAATACAACTCATCTCATTTTCATGTCACTTTAGTGATACCAATCTCATTTAGTTCTCATGCCAAAAATCATACCAAACCCATCATTTAAATTTCATGAATCCTGCTACATATACCTCATGCTCCATTATATACATAACTTACATCATAACATCCCTACCCACTCAAAACATGCCATCCAGAAATAAACAAACACCTCTACACAACACTGTCTCGCCCAGCACCTCGCTCAGGCGAGACGTGCTCGCTCAGACGAGCTCCCCCTTCGCCTAGGCGAGGGCTCGAGAAAGGGAGCAGAAGCACTCGCGGGATCTCGCTTAGGCGAGACCCCTCTCGCCTGGGCGACGCTCAAAAGTCAAGCTGGTCGCCTGGGCGACCTTTCGCGCAAAAGTCCTGGGCGAGCTCCCTGTTCATCTCACCTAGGCGAGACTGACTCGCTCGGGCGAGATTAACAGGTCTCGCCACTGTTTTCCTGGAGCAGTCATACCCACTAGTCCAAAACAACACATCAAGCCAATACACACATTCAGAACATCAAACCAACCAAGGACTCTCAACACAAAAGCAAAATAGCAGCGAAAACAAAGTACACCAGTGAGTTCTAGCTTCCCTACCTGGAAACAGAGCCAACTGAAGCCTTGCCGACACGACACTAGCACCGCAACCCTCGGAACGCACTAAAGAGCTGAAAAATAGGAGGTACATGGGACAATGGCGGATTGATACGAAACCCTAACGGTGAAAATACAAAGGAAAGCACTAGAACTCATACGATCTAGAAAAGGGCACTTACGTGGAGTGGGAACTGGTTTAAAGCTAGCTCGAGAAAGCTTGGGGAGAAACCCTAGCAGAGCGTCCTGTGAAAGCAAGGGGTGACTGCTGGTTTTCTGAAAATGAGTGGAATTAGGGCAACGCGAAGGGTTCTTATATCATGGGCCAGCCTTTAGGCCCACTGCTGCAGGGCAGCCCTTAAAATTAAGGACAGAATTACGTAAACAAGATTTTAATGGGCCTTACATTAATTTCTCTACAAATGTACACAAATATTTCTATCAAAATTGATATTTCAAGTAAATATTTTTAACAATATTAAGTTTATCTGAATTTATATTTTACATTGAACTTTATTTAAAATTGTTTTAAAGTTGTTAATAGAAAATAATGTTAATAAAAAAAATTCATAAATTATATTGATATTTTATTACATCATACTTTAATATGGTTTTTTTTATTTGACTTTATATTTCAAATAATTGCATATTTTTCAAATGTGTAAAGTTCAATAATTTTAAAACAAATTATATATTTTTTTAAAAAAATTAACTAATTTATGTAACAATAAAAAACAAATAAATTTAAAATTTGAAAACAATTTTAAATTAAGTTGAATGTGAAACACAAATTTAAATAAACTTAGTTTTGTTAAAAGTATATAATAAAAATATCAATTTGAATAAAAATATCAAATTTAATAAAAATATTTGTATAATATTTATATAAAACTTAATTTTTGTTTCAATTTGGAGAATGACGTGAATTGCACCATTTTTACAAAAATTGTGATTAAATTGAGACAAAAATTAAAAAATCAAAGACCAAATTAAGAAGGAGAGAATGACACTTGGCATAATAGTGACACGTGGCACTATCACGCTACATCACACTGTCACTGCCACGTGACACAATGTCAGCTTGAAACATGGCAAATTTTTAATTTTTTAAAAAAATTAAAAAATAAATAAATTCAAAATAATAAAAAAATTCAAAAAAGAAATTAAAAAATAAAAAGTTTAAAAAAATCCAGAAACTGACACGTGACACCCTATTTAATGCTGTTACTGTACCACTAATGGAAAGAACTTGATTGCATCAAATCTCTCAAAACCGGGACCAAATTGAGATAAAAAAAATAGAATGACCAAATTGATATTTTACTATAAAAATAGAAATAAAAAACATAATACATAAATTCTTTTAAAACATAGTAATCGCATCGAAAAAGAAATAAAAAAGTAAGTTGGGACAGTGGACGAGTGCACCAATTGTCTTAGAAATTTTTTAATAAATAATAGACTTTTTTTAATAAAAATTTATCTATTGATATCTTAATACATAGTCCTTAAATCTAAAAACGTTTTCTATTGGTTTATTTTTTTTTTTCAAAAATATAAATTAAATATAAATAGTGCGTTTTGGATGAAGCATTATATATTTGTATTCACTTTTATAGCACTTATTTCATAAAACCTTTTGCCTTTTGTTTTGATTTAGAATGTTTAATTAAATAAGCGTTATTTAAAAAGTGCTCTCTATTAACTATAATGATAATTTATATGTTGTTACCATTATGCTCCTGCCTTAATTATATCTAAAATGGTGTAATCACTACAAGAGAAAGGTAATGGTATGCAGAAAAAAAAATCCTTTTAAATAAAAAATAAATAGGAATAAAAATTATTAAAAAAGGGGAAATGTTTTATTTTATTTTTGTATTTTATTCCTTGATTGTTTGAAAAAATAAAGTTATATATGAAAAGCCAGTCTATCTCTTGTCTACAAATATCACTGGGGTTTGTGTGTTTCTTCGCATCAGTTTTCACTTGTAACCACTTTCCTTCTGCTATGTATAACCATTCTAATTAAAACATATTTTATGTTGATTGGAAACACTTGATCCTTTTAAATAAATGAAAATAAAATTTATACATTTATTGATGGTAACTATGAATTTCCAATAATCACTTAAATACTCATTTAAACTTTTGTTCTCAACAATTTAAAGAGTTTGAAACTAATTAGTTCAATTTAAAATTTCAAATAACCAAACTAATCTTTTTCAATAGAGAAAGGCCACTATTAAATACTTGATATGTTTTTTTTAATATTGCAAGATGAGATTCTTTCTCTTGATGGTGAGAAAACTCAATTACAAGATGGTATCAACCAGATGTCATTATCACAATACGGAAATCAATTATTAGTCTGGGGTATTAAGAAAAATCATGGTGGTCAAGAGATGTCATCATTACAGGGAAAATCAATTATTAGTTTGGGGTGTTAAGAAAAATCATGGTGGTCAAAAGATGTCATCATCACAAGACGAAAATCAATTATTAGTCTGGGTTATAAGAAAATTCATGGTGGTCAAGAGATGTCATCATCATAAGACGGAAATCAATTATTGGTCTGAGGTGTTAAGAAAAATCATAATGGTCAAGAGATGTCATCATTACAAGACGAAAATCAATTATTATTCTCGGTGTTAAGAAAGACGAGACACCTTTTGACTCTCAATCAAAGACAAATGTTGTTGTTCAAGAGGTCGTTCCAGTTGTTGATCATCATCACCACGATCACTCAAAATCAAGTATATTTTTCTTAGAAGAAGGATTGATGCCGGGCGCAAAATTGGATGCACACTTCCCTAAAAGAAAATATTCAAGTCCGTTGTTGCCCCGCGAAATTGCAGAACACTTACCATTCTCATCAGAAAAGATAAACGAAATATTTGAGATTTTGGCTCTGGAGCCAAATTCAGAGAAAGCTGAGAATGTGGAGTTTGCTCTGAATATGTGTGAAGAGCCTGCACTGAATGGTGAAGAAAAATACTGTGCAACTTCAATAGAATTCATGGTAGACTTCGTCACTTCTATACTTGGGAAGATTGTCCACGTTACTTCTACAGAAAATGAAAACAAGTCTGAAAAGTTCTTAGTGAAAGATGGAGTGAAGATTTTAGCAGACAAAAACATAATTACATGTCATCCTATGAATTACCCATATGTTGTATTTTACTGCCATAAGATATCAAATAGCAGTGTACATTTTATGCCATTGGAGGGAGAAGATGGAACTAGGGTTAAAGCTGTAGCAGTATGCCACAAAGACACATCAGAATGCGATCCAAACCACAATGCATTTCAAGTTCTAAAAGTGAAGCCTGGGACCATTCCTGTGTGTCATTTCTTCCCTGACTGTAATCTTCTTTAATCTTCTTTGGTATGGTAAATAAAGTTAACTAAACTTATATATCATGCCAAGAATACTACCCTTACATTAAATAAGGCATTGTGTGATGATGTAATCTTTCGGCCTACTATGTATTTCTGTTTGTTCTGAACTATGTAAGACATCATGAATAATGTAAAAATAATGATGATATTATTATGTGTGGCTTGTGTTAGCTTATCGGTGCTATTTTTTGAATTTGAAATTTTGCCTTTCACAGAATTAGATAGTAATCTAGACATGTGAATTGCAAACAAAAGACATCAAAAGCATCCGGAACGATAACACCAAAAGACATGTGAATTAAATAATTCTGGACGTGGGCCCTAGATTCAAATAGTATTTTTACGTACGAATCTTTAGTTTTCTTACGTTTACTTTATTTTATTATATATTATAATTGCGAATAAATTTTCAACTTTCTTCCGACCTTCCATCTATTCAAATAACATTATTGATTTTATTCTTTAAAAACACTTGATTTAAAGAAAAAAGTGCATTTCAAGTGTTTTTTAATTTGGTTTCAAGATTATGTGAAACTACTGTACCTATCAAACAAATGGTATCTTGAATAAATATTTTGAATTTCAAGTTTTATTGGATAAACAAACTAATAAGTAAAATTATATGAAATTAAATAATAGAGTACAAATATGTATATTTTAAACACAATGACTAAAATTATGTAACTCGAAATATTATAATTATGGTCTCTTGTGTTTTCATATTCATATTTAGTTATCTAGTTTTCCTTTTAATACGTCTTCCACTAAAATTAATTAGATCATTGATTGTAATATTGATTGTGTTTTCTCTTTGAAAGGTCCCATGAAATTCTATCCAAGAAAAATTACAATTGTTTTTACTTTGAACTCTTTCTAAAATTTAAACACCGAAAATCAGAAACAGAACATGAACTCAGACAAAAAGGATTTATTGAAAACATAATTTTTAGACACAAAAGAAAATAAGGAAAATTTAAAAATTAAAGAAAATTACAAATTTTTTAATTTCCTAAAAAGTATTCTTCAAATGTACTCCAAAACATAATCAACGTGTTCTTTAGATTCTCACCTTCATACAACATCAATAGTTGCAAAGATATATGTTCTTCCAAGTTCTTAATTCTTGTTAACATTCCATTTTGTGTTATTTTTCCTTTCTAAAATTTTCTTTTTAATTTAAATAAATATTAGTTTGTCTTTAATTAATTATTTTTTAATGTTAGTGTAGAAAAATAGAATTTTAAAAAAAATGTGATAAAAATGATTATTTTAGTAGTTTTTTATTGCATTTTAGCTCTCTTGTTTTTAAGACTCCCTTTTTAAACAAAACTAGTTTGCCAAGAAATCCTCCATTTTCCTATATTTAGTTTTGGACCCCTTACTCTCATTTTTTTCCATTTTGCAGATTAGTCCTTGGTGGTCAACCAAAGCTTTGACCAGCCTTGCTTTCATTAAAGCTCACTGTTTCATTAAAAGAGTAACAACTCATTGGTGATTTTGACACGAGTGAGAAAGGATGCATAAGACCACGGCATCACGAATCACACTCTGCTGAACCTAGTGTAAAACAGAACAATCCCTAATGCATGAGCGTTTGACTAGTGAATCTGAGGCGTGAGTCTGCTGATCCAAGGGAGAACGAGGCTGGTGCGTGATGAGATTGAGGCAGCGTGGAGAGATGGACGAATGGGAGAAAATCGAAGCTGATCAAACGACAACAAAGGGGGTTTCAGATTTGCGATCCTTGTTCGAAAGAAAGGATCATGGTTAGGAATTTTTGGTTCTTTTCTCTGTTTTCTTTCTTTGGGGTTTAAAAAGGGAAGGTGTAGGTTTTGTCAAGGGAGCCCTAGTTGCACGACAGTGAAAAATGTGTTAGGGCTAGGGTTCTTAAGTTCGAAAGTGTTCTTGCGAGAGAGGGAAAGAGTGCATTGTAAGAAGGGTTTTCCATTTCTAATGAGCACAAAGTAGCCTCGAGAGATTGGGGTTTTCCTTAGTGTGCGGATGATTTCACTTGGCTTTTCACGAGCTCAAAGTGGCCGGGAATTGCTTAGTGAACATCTTTTAACCATTTCAATTTCAGCTTGTTTCTTGTTCTTGTGTAACACTATTGAGTTTGCAATCCAAAACACTGATTTTCTGCTTCCATTCCAATTTCCAGTTTCCAATCTCTGCTTGTTTATGATTCACGTGCAATTTGATGTTTCAGCTTTTAAATTCTACTATGCTTTTAAATTTCTTTAGTGTTTTTCAGTTTTCATTCCAGTTCTTGTTTCTGAGTTAGTGATTGGGTATTGGGAAAAATCTGCACACCTCAATGGTTCCTTTAAGGGACTATGTGACCCAAAGTGGGCACAAATTATCAAGATGTCTTCTTGAGTGTAGAATAATCTTTGTCCATTCACTGCACTGGATTTTAGTTTCAAATTTGCTCTGCTGTTTTATTATTCTGCACCATTACTTTCCTTGTTTTAAAAATTTCGGCAGCATTTAGTTTATGTGATCATGGTTTCTGTTAATAGTAGTGGTAGGAACATTTCATCTCGATGCATTTTTTATTTTCGCACCTGTATCAGCATCATCTACAGGCCTTAGGCACTTTGCATTTGCATCAGTCTTAGCTTTTCATGCATTGACATACGACACCTGCATCCAATTGTTCTCTGTTGTCACAAATCATTATTCCACTACTGTCTCAAATTCTTCATCATTTTCATGTAGAAGAGTGCATTCATACCTGTTAGAAGTTGCTGTTGTGATTAAATTCTAAATTTGTCCAGTGAATTCTGTTGTTGCCATATGAATTGTGTTGTCACGTGCATAGTTAACCATGGTTCTGTTTTCATTCATTTTACTAATGCAAGATCTAATTTCACTACTACCACCGTCCAAAACCACTCCTATCATCTTTTATATGCATTCATAATTCCATCCATTCACCTTCATAATTTGATTCTGCCACTTTATACTGGTTTTCTGCTGTCACACTTTTGCATTTTGGACCCATTAAAGAATTTTGCATTAGCATCTTTGGATTGAAAATGTTGTTACGTCTGCAGTAGTTACATATAGGCTCTGCAATATGTTTTCTTTTTCTTTTTTCTACTGTCATGGACCAAATTTCTGCTGCATGTTTCGATCCATTTAACTAGTGCTCTGCCACTTCCATTTGGCTCCAGCAATTGAATTGTTATTGCCATAGTCATTTCACACATATTCTCATAAAGTTGGCATTGCATCTTCCATCTTCATCCCTTTTATATTCAATTCATCATTCTCATTTAGATTTTCAGCTTATATTTTGGCATTTAGGCCTAGTGTATGCACACAAATTTGGCATCATTCAATTCTGTATTAATCAGCATTGCACTCATCACATAAGAATTCTGTTGCACTTGTCTTCTGCATGGAGTTTATTCTGCATCCATTTATGTTACTGCATTCTATCATAGCCTTTTATGTGGGTGTGAATGTGGCTGCACTTGAATGAATTTTCAGATTGAGGTTTCTAAAGTGGTTTAATCTATCATCTAGGTGGTCCAATACAACAGCCAATTCAATATTCCATCTGCATTGCATGCCTCATCTTTTAGGTTCATATTCATTCCATTTAGATTCCATTCTAGGCTCTTTACATCTCATGCATTGCACTCACTCATATCTTCTTTAGTTTCAATCATGCATGTAGTCTAGTTTTAATTAAACAAAATTCAGCACCTTCTTTCTTAACTTTTCTTTATTTTAATTTTTGCCCTTTTCTTTCTCTTATTTACTTTTTAGCGAGATTTAATTACACAAGTTAACTTTACACGCACCATTTCCTTGGATTCGATCCAGAGTCAATTTTCCTATACTTCTTTAGGGGGAATTATTTGGATTTTTATTAACTCTAAAAAATGACCTATGAAAAAGTGAGTTAACAGTCCTTTATATTGTCATAGGTCCTTTGAGTTGAATTAGTTCTTCCTCAAGTTCTTCTTGTAATGAGGATAATTCCTAATCAGAGTTTGTTTATGAACTTAAGAAACTTAAATTAGAAGATGAAATTCCTCCTATATCCTTCTATAAAGGTATTCCAGCTGGGATTCCTCCTATATCCTTCAACATAACTAAGAACATTCAATCAAAAAATGAAATTCCTTCTGATATGTTGATAAAACACAATCAGAATGTGAGAAAAGAAAACTTTCACAAAAAGGTCAAATGATTTATGTTGCTAATCATCAACATTACAACCCAAAAACAAATCCAGCTTTTAGAGAACGAAAATTTGAATGTCCAATGTTGCTTCGCCAAATTGCATAGTCACTACAAGGAAACTCTTAAATAATGACTTTAGTGACAAAAAATATATTTAGAGACCAATTATAATTTTTTTGAAACTATTTTAGTTACCAATGATTTTTAGTCTATAAATTGGTATCTAATTGTGTCACTATAATGACTAATTATCTTTTGTCACTAAAACTTGTCATTATTATTCAGGGATTTTTCTTGTAGTGAGCGCATACCATTTGCCTCAGCATAGATAAAAGAAATATTTGAGATGCTTTCAATGAAACTAGAAGTAGAGAATGTAAAGATTATGAATGAAACCATTACTTTTTGCTAAGCACCTTCTGTAACATCTCGACCGGATATTACAGATTTAAAGTAATTAAAATAAATAAAATTAACAAAACTGCATTTAATGAGATATCATTTCCTAATAATTACAACCATTTACTCAATAAAATGAAAATTAGAGTAAGGTTAATGGCCATTCAAGATCCATTATTAGATGGTTTTCCAGCCCTTCCTTGGCTGCCCATTCAGTTAGGTTTCCTCCGCCCTTCCACATTCATGCCAAAATTAATTTTGACAAAAAAAAGTTTACTTTGGTTCTACCAAGGTTTGAACCATGACCATTCCAATGTCAATCCATGCACAACCATTCAACCAATTCATGTCCCGTGATGATTAATATAATTCTATGATTATATTATCACTCAACATGCTCAAACATATTATTAAAAACAATAATACTTAAATAACACATAAATGACATACATAGAACTTGAACCAAAGTCCTTTGACATAATCAAAATACTCTCAACCATTTAAGCTATTAGTACTTTTCCACATCATATAAGTTAGAATTAAATACCATAAAGACTTCCACTAGCCGAATTTATTAATTAATTATTCATGGGTCTTACACCTTTAATCACAGGAGTAGAAAAAAAATTGTGCAACTTCCTTGGAATCCATGGTAGATTTTATCACTTCTAAGCATGGGAAGAATGCCTAAGTCACTTATAACCTTGGGAAGAATGCCCAAGTTATTTCTACAGAGGCAGAAAAGGAAAAGAAGTCCCAAAAATTCATAGTGAAAGATGGACTGAAGATGTTAGCAGAAGAAAATATCATTATATCTTATCCAATGAATTACCCATATTTTGTAGATAAGTGAAAATATCAAAGAAATTTAGAAGAATATCAACATAATTTGATTATCAAAGTTATCAGCAAGAGATGATATTGATAAAGTTGGTTACTACAAATACAAAATCAAGTACAAAGTTGCAAGCCCAGTCGAATTCAAAAAGTCTATAAATAAGGGGCCTTACATAGGTCAAAAAATAAGAGGAGTCTTTTTTAAGGTTCAAAGAATTACAGGTGAAGAGGTTCATATTAATTCTTTGGGATGTGATCCATGAAAACGTCTTCAAATATGGAATATGCAATGAGTCAAATAGATGAAATTAGAAGAGTTTATTTTAAAAAATTTCTATATCAAATACAACTTCAAAACAATCATTTTTCTAAGGAAAAACATCCAAGGAGATTTCAATCTAATTGATTTAAAATGTTTCCTTCTTGGCTAGAGTATTCCTCGACTAATGATGAAGCTTATTGTTTGGTATGTTATCTATTTAGTTCAAAGTTAGATGGCTATCCTAGGTCAGATGTATTTACTGAACAAGGTTTAAGATCATGGAAAAAGGTTAATGCAAGAAAAATGTGCATTTCTCAACCACATTAGAGATAGTCCTTGCTCACCGCATAACAATCTAATGAAACCTTATAAAGACTTGTTGAATCAATCTATGCACATTAATAACATTGTAAATGTTCAAAGTTCATAGCAAGTTTGCAAGAATCGTTACGGCTCAAAATCTTTATTGATAAAATTTGTTGGCTAGATTTCAACCTTGTGCATTTAGAGGCCGTGAGAAAACACCAAAGTCAAGTAATAAAGGTAACTTTTTTAAGATAATTAAACCCTTAGCATCATATAATGATAAAGTCGCATAAATTGTGTTAGAAAAGGATCTGTATAATGGAAAGTATATTTCTCATCATATTTAGAAGAAATCTTGCACATTTTTTCTTAATTATGATCCTTATGCTTATTATGTGCATTAATTCTCTCATAGACTACAACTTTCTTTGGTGGTTGCTTCAAGAGAGGTTATTCCTATTCATCAGGTTTTTTGAAATTTGGATTTTATTGTAAATGTTATGTGTAAACGTCATGATGAGCTACAAGATGTTGAATTAGATATAATAACTCAATTGCTAGAAATAGGTGAACTTGAAACTAGTAAAGGAAAAAACCAAATTGCCACTTTAAAACAAGATGGTGATATTCGTTGGAGCTCGTATTTTTATTCCATTTATAGTATGATGAAGCTATATAATGCATCTTATCTGATTCTTCAAAAAATTATTGTTGATGAATCAAGTTATTCTCTAAGAGGTGATATTGATGGATCAATATAGAAAAATATACAAATATGGTTAAATATTTTAAGTAAAAGATGAAACTGTTTATTAGTTATAATTTAAAAGATTTATTTTATTTTAAGAGATATATTTCTTAAGAAATAAGATTTGGTGAGTAATTATTAAATTAGAAAAAAAATGATTAGATGGTGTTAGATATTAGTTGATATTCTTGGATATTGTTATGTTTTACAAATTAAAAGATATTTGAGATATTGTTAGATAGTATGAGATATTCTTATATACTACTATATATTATTGTTAGATAATAATAAGTGTGAATAAAATATTATATTTCCCATAGAAATATTAGGCTTATAAATATATGAGTGAAAAAGGTTTAAGGAGAAAGTTCTAGTAAAAATGACGACAAGTCCAACAATAAGGGAAAAAGTTTTAAGGTCAAGTTTTGAAGGGAAAGAAGTGAAGAGTAAGAGGTAGAGGGAGCTTACATTCTTGTGATGAATTATTTTGTATGACTTTAAATTGTAGAGTAGATTTTATTTAGTATGATTGTGATGGCATGTCAATATGGGTTTATTTGGAAATGTAATTGTATGCTTGTGTGCGGTGGCTTGACGAAAGATGGTGAAGGGTAACTCGACGTAGTTGTACAATAGGTGTACTTTGTCGGGGCTCTGAAGGAGACTAATGGTAAGTGACACACATATACTTCGTCGGGACTCTCGAGGAGAGTAATTGGAAGTGACATATGTATACTTCGTTGGGGCTTCCGAGGAGAGATGAGAGGTTGAACTGTATTGTTAAGCTGTGTGCGAGAGTTACAACTCAGTTTCCTAATGCTGATATTAGTGGTGGTTGTATTATTTGCGGTGATAACATGTTTTGTGTGGTTGTGTGAAACAATCGGTGTAATGGTATAATGTTGTTGCTATATTATTATTGATGTGTATTCTGGTTAAGATGTTTTGTTGTTTCTATGTTAGCTCATTTTCTATGTTGGTGGTTATGGTTTCCACCAACGATGATTGTATTTTTTACAGGAGTAGAAGATAGTATGTAAAAGATAGTACACGTGTTGAGGAAGATGCATGACACTAGGGAGAGTGGTTAATATCGGGAAACGTTTGGGATAACATTTTAGTCTTATATTTGTATTTAAATAAATTTTGTTTGTAAAACAATGTCTTTTTTTTTGTTTGTTTATTTAAATTTTCAATGAAATAGGAATGAAAATTTATTTTAAACTATATAATTTGTATTAATTATAGATTGTCATATTGGGGTGTTTCAATATTGATTTTACATATGAGGAAAGAGATTTTGTAAAATATTGATTGTCTTTGTCAAACTTTGCAAAAAACAGGCGTAGGATATACCAAATGTTATGAAATTGGTTTGTTCTACTAAAATTTTGATTCAAAAATTGAGAGAGGATGGTTAGCAAAATTTATTGAATGGTGTGATATTGTTTTATGAACAACATGGCATTGATATTCCTGATTCTAATTCTATTTATGTTGCACATCATAGTCGTTCTTGACATAAAAAAGAACATGTCATTGTGATTTTAGGGTGAATATATTTTTTGTTACAATGGACAAGCAACTACAAGAACTAAATGACATGTTTAGTGAGCAAAGAATGAAACTTTTAACTCTAAGCAATTTTTTATTTCCTAAGGATGCTCAAAGATTTTAACATTGAGGATATATATGCACTCTTGTGAACAAATATTATCCTTTAGAGTTTTGTGAGCAAGAGAAGATTAGTCTCAAATTTCAACTTCAACATTTTATTGTTGATGCTCCTAATAATCTAGAGTTGAAGAATTTATCAACCATCCTTGAATTATGTTAATATTTGACAAGAACAAGAACGTCAATGACATTCTACTTAATTGATTGTTGAATTTGTCTTATTTTAACATTTGAACTACAACAAAAAAGATAATCTTTTGCAATGAAGATTATAAAAACAATATTGCATAATAAAATGGAAGAAGAATGTCTTGTCCCGACAATATAATTATTTACATTAAAAAAAGAAATAGCTAAAAGTTTTAGTTTTGATTACATTATTGATGAATTCAAAAATTTGAAAGAACGAATGGTAACCTTTAGATACATGTGATTTCTTTATAGTTATCATTATACTAAATTATGTATTCATTTTTATTGTGCTAGTGACAATAATTAAATATATAAATTTTAAACGCATTATTTTTACTCTTCCAAAATATTGGTCAAGATCCACCACTACTTACCAAGTCTTATAAGTTTGCTAGTTTATAGGAAAAGAACAACACTATAATTTGATTATAACATAACTCACAAGCATACTATAATACTACAATTGATACAACTCGTTACGAGACAATATTTCACACATCCAAATTATTAGTTACTTCTATTCTAACTTTAGTCATAAGCTGAGATTATTATATATATATATATATATATATATATATATATATATATATATATATATAAAATACATTAATAT
>Ga0214542_1007325_pt1 | contig 19254 bp, 10 predicted proteins | sample CNSS1metaG_FD_160096 | JGI IMG/M metagenome (GOLD analysis project Ga0214542, IMG submission 160096) | Root nodule microbial communities from cowpea collected in UCLA plant growth center, Los Angeles, California, USA - CNSS1 | ecosystem: Host-associated > Plants > Roots > Nodule | place: USA...
ACTTTGGTTAAAAGTGAGGACATCAACAAATTAATTAAGAAGTTACATTGATTAATTTGAAATCTTAAACAAGGAATCAATAACAATAATCTTTAGAAAACCAATGATGAATCCTATTTTGAAAGAGTAGTGGAATTGACCTATTTACTATTACTGTTTTTACAATATTTTATTTGTGTGTCATTTATTCTTTGCTTATCAAAACCCCATATTTTCATGGTTACTAGTTTTAATTGCATTTTTATAAGAGTCAAATATTTGAAATCAATTCCGTATTCGTTGTGAGACGACTCAGGGTTATCTTAACCCTAACTAGTTTGTTCACTACTAATTTGGCAATACTGAAGTTGCTAAAGTTAAGTAGTGATAATTTGATCGCCTAACGACAACGATATCACTCGCTCAGGCAAGGGGGACTCGCCCAAGCAAGAACTCACGAATCTTGCAGGGCTCTCTGTTGACAGTCTCGCCTAAGTGAGGACGTGTAGCTTGAGCGAAAGATCTTTTGTGCCTGAGCGAGGGTCCCTGGCTTGAGCGAGACTGGTGCGGGAATTTTCTCTATGGTTGTTCTTTTCCATGCTTTGGTTGTTGATTGTAAGTTTGGTTTGGATTACCCTATTTAAAGTATGAAGTATATGAATATGCATGTAATACTTGATGGTATGAGCTGGAATTGATGAGCTTGGCATGATATGCGTATGAAATGTGGTTGGATGGTTGATGATATATTGGAATGAGATTGGTATGCATGATAACTTTATGATTGGTTGGTGAGACATGTTTTTGGTACGGTCATGACGTAATTTCACGATGGTCTCGTGGTGGTGCCTCATTGGTCAGGACTTAATTCCACAATGATTGTGTGGTGGTGCCTCATGGTCAGGACGTAATTCCATGACCCCTGTTAGTGGGAGTTCATGGTGGTGCCTCATGCTTAGGACTTAATTCCACGAAGTTCGTGGTGGTGCCTCATTATATGATTTAGTAAGGATTTAAGTAAGGATTGCATCTTGACACTCTAAAGAGTCAATGAGTCTCACATAGAGTATACTGACTCAAGTGGTGTGAGTAGCAAGAGGCCCTAGTCTTTGGCAGGATAATGGCCTAAGATGTTTGAAGGTTAACCTTGTGAGTGGTAGGGTGAAACTCATTGGTAATTGGCTCAGCAGAGCAGTAGAGGCAACCACAAGTGCAAGCATCCGATGAATCCGACTAATTATATGTATATGAATAAGTCGTGTCTTGAGTCTTAGTATCTTGTTTGCGAGTCATCACATGTTTGGTTGATGTATGAATCTTTGGCTATCAAATTGTATGTAATGGTATGATATATCATTTTCTATTCTAACTTACCATTTCTGCTTGTTTGTATGTTTTGTGTGTGGTTTTCTCTTTTTGCGATGATCATCAATTTATGATGGGAGCATATGTGAGAACTCCTCATGATCAATAGGGTAATGGAGATTCCGCTACATAGTTTATCTTGGGCCGAACCCCAACTTTTTTTCTGAATTTTCTTTAAGGTTGTAGCCCATGTATTTCTTTGCCCTTGGGGCACTTACCTTACTACTGTTAGACTTTTTCTCTGTCTTGTTATTGACATCGTGGTGTGCCTTGAATATTCGTAAGGAGTAACTTTATACTCTATGGCTACGTTTCTTATATTATTCATCATAATGTTTCATTTAATTATTATTACTTAAATGGGACGTTACCATTACATTCATGAGAGGAATTTTGTAAAAGAAGGGAGCAGACACGGTTACTCTTGGAAGATTTTTATAACATTAATAAAAGCAATGACCAAAATTCTGTCATTTAAATACATTAAATACATTTATTTAAGTTGTAAATAATGAAACGATGTCATTATAATAAACCAACAGAGACACGTCACGTTTTCTCCCAGTAAAGAAATCAAACTCCCTTAATTAGGACACTATGTGCAATGTCACCTCGTAGAACAATATCTGTACTTTCAACCCCATTTCTTTTGTACAAGATCTCTAATTATTAAAACTATCCACGTTTTAAAAGTTTACATATTATAATATTTTAAAATTGTATTTTTGTTTTTAAATATCAAAAGATGGCAGAAGAGCAAGATAAAAATAAAAATAAAAAATTGCAAGACTAGTGTTGCTTTTGTGGTTCCATAGACGTGAGTTGGGGTTTTGACGTTACTTGCTTCCAGTTTTGGTCCGTGTATAAGTGTGGGCTCGGATTGTGGGGTAAGGAGGAAGAATGGAAGTCGGCCTAAATAACAGGGGATTCTCCCTGCACCTCCAACACTTACTTTCAGACCTCCAAATCTATGCTTTAATTACATTAAGAACCCCGGGTGATATTAATTTAAGGTATTGATTTAGTCTTCTAATTTATCATGGTTCATTTTGATTCTCTTATTATTTTTTTGGTTCAATTTAGTTCTTTAACTTTTTAAAAATGTTCAATTTGGTCTCCTTATCATTTTTTATTCAATTTAGTCCTCTTTTTTTTTTTTTAAATGATCAAATTTTGTCCTCTCTAATTTCAGACCAAATTAATAATTAAGTTTAATTGCAATTTATATATACATGTAAAAATATTTTTTTTATAATTTATACATCAAATCACTTTACCTAAATACTCAAATTATTTAATTTTTTACACCCCACTTAAATACTCAAATTTTTTACATTTAGATGAAGTGATTTGATGTATAAATTCTAAAAAAGTTATTTTAACATGTATATATAAGTTGTAATTAAGCTTCATTACTAATTTGGTTTCAAATTGGAGAGGACAAAATTGGATCGTTTTTTAAAAAAATGACTAAATTGAATAAAAAATAATAAGAAGAGTAGATTGAACCTTTTTAAAACTTGGAGGATTAAATTGAACCCAAAAATAATAGAGACCAAAATGAACAAAAGCAACAAATTGGAGGACTAAATCAATAATTATTTTTAATTTAATTACTAAGATCGATGTTACTTTCATATTTTAAAGTGACCATCTATGCACCCCTAATTCACTTATGCAACAAACTCCATTACGTTTCCACTTTCAGTATGTAGAAAGTGAACCGAATTTCGACATCCAATATGATGAACCGTGGATTTGTGACATCCGATAAGGGTATAAATCTGATGTGCACATCTGGTACAATGAAAAAACGAATATCAATTTCGCACATTGGATGTCGACATCCGATATTATGTTTTATTTATTTTTATTTATTTAATTTTTTATTTGAATTTTTTTATATATTTTATTAATTTATTTTTTATTGTTGCTTATAATTTATTTATTTGTTAGTTGTATTATTTTTATAATTATGTTTGTAAATTAATTTATTAAATATAATTTGTTAAAAGTAATTTATTTTTTGAATTTAATTATTTATAAATATTATTCATTTGTAATTTATTTAAACAAATTATTTTTAAATTTTGTAAATATTTAATTCACAAATTAATATTTTTTTATATTATCAATTTATTTTTATTTTTTTTGTTTTGAAATATTGGATATCAACAACCATCAAATAAGAATCGGAAGTCCATATCTAGTATCGATGTCCCCATTTCTTGCTCTCGGATGAATTAGTTGCCTGTATTGCTACTGGCTGTTACATTAATTTTTTTTATAATGGATGATGGCCGGTAATAATGATGGTATTTGTTCTTGTGAAAACAATAACAGAATTTCAGGGAACACAAATCATATCTTACCTCAATCAATGACTTATCAGACTGGTTACGGATTTAAAATAAAATAAATAAGTAAATAATAAAACTTCATTTATTATAACTGATATTTCCAAAATGTGGGAAAATTAAAAACTTGTATTACTTTCACAATAAACCAAAATCTATAAGTATAAATAAGATTGTAATTATCCAAAAGTCCAGAATATTCATAATTACAATTTATTTGAAAGCATAAAAAAACTTCATAAAAGTTTTTATAAAATCTTCTCCCAATACTAGCCTCGCTCCGTCTCTAGGCCTCACCAGATCCACCTGCAATATCATCTGCTCTCGTGTACCGCATACACGATCATCACCAAACACAAGCAGATAGGGTGAGCTAACAAATTACACATATATATAAATATTGCACAGTTATATATATATATATATATATATATATATATATATATATATATATATATATATATATATATATCACACAATCACACCAAAGGAATCTCTTCCTTTGATCCCATACCACATGGTCACTACCATGATAATCGTGTTCTACGTCTTATAGCGATTACCTCAAGATGTCTTGTTGTCATACCTATCAGCCACAACCGATAGAGCATGTGCGGGAAACCATGCTATGGATCATACACCGTAACGCCAGGTGAAGTTCCCAAATACGAACATAGTTCGTAACGTCCCAAGACTACCAAACTCGTAGAGTTGTCAAAACGGGTCACCCGACCAGACTCAGCTCGGCCCGCGACGGGTTGACCACTTAGTGGGTCAACCCAACCCAGCTCACTTATTAGTGAGCCAACAAAATTAGAACCCGACCCGACCCACCATGGGTTGGCGGGTTAAACGGGTTGGCTCATTGGTTCACTTAATTAAAAAAAAACACACACACACAATTTTTTTTTCTTCAATCTCAAGAAAACTAAATTATAATTCCGATTAAAAATCTAAATAAACTTCAATACAATCCAAAAAAAATCCCAAATTATGTTAAACTCCAAATACAAACCAAAATCACAAATTTATAAATTACTATTTAACATCAAATCATTATTATCACTTATCAAACTATAGTATTAGAATCTTGAATGAATAAATCCACAACATTTTCATCTCTTAAAACATATTCTTTATCCCCATCTACAATATATATATATATATATATATATATATATAATATATAATATATATACATATATAATATATAATATATAATATATATACATATATAATATATAATATATACATAATATATATATATATATATTATTTAATTAAACATTTAAAATTTATTGGCGGGTTGGTGAGCCAACCCGGGTTTAACCCGAATGAGCCGGGTTCTTAATGGGTTGGGTTCAATTTTAACCTGTAGTGAAATTTGTAATTCTTTTTCAACTCAACCCGAACCCGTGATAAGCCAGGTTGGCTCGCGGGTTATAACCCATTTTGACAGCTCTACAAACTCGTCAGCTAGTCATTGAGGAGGGCAATCCATCTGGACTCATCCGTACTGGCCACAACAAGCAGACTCACACTGAAAATACTCGCCAACCCGAGCTCAACTCAAGGGTTCCTCGTGTTCATCTGCCATCCCGAGCTCAACTCGAGTGATGCCATTCTGAGCTCAACTCGAGGAATGCCACATGCTTAACCCCTATCCCGAGCTCAACTCAAAGGATACATTCCGAGCTCAATTCAAGGAGCATCAGCAAGCTGACCTTTAAGGCATTACTAAAGCTATGTAGATCACGCACATCACGAATAAGAACACCAATACTACTGCAGTAAAATCGCCTGGTGGGGGACACGTACCGCCAAGCGCTCCCCGCTTCCAAACCGCTTGGAGGGTATGATGAGTCGAACATTTGCTCACATTAAATAACTAAATTTTAGGAATTTAATATTATTTTTTTTCTCTTAAAAATTGTATTTAGTGGCATACTATATTATTGGACATCCTTAAATTTCATAATGCAAGTGTAATTTAATTTAGGTCCTTAAGAGTGTAAATAGTGAATATTTTAATTCTTAATTTAAGTCCCAAAAATCAAAATTTTGGAGAGGAATAGTTCAGGTACTAAATACACCCCCAATTTTCATGTTTACACACCTTTTCCAATTGGATTATCTATTTCTGAAAAAAGAATATTTCTGAAGCTAATTGCACCCCCTGTTTTCAGGTTTACACCCCCTACTGTAATTAGACTTTCTATTTCTGTTATGCACCCCTTCTTTTTACTGAGTTACATCCCTAATGTCACTTAAACTCTAGTCCACTAGATTTTGCCACGTGGCAATCCTCCACTTATTAGATTAACCAATGAAAATAAGCCATGTCCTTAATCTCCCACTCACTAAAATAACCAACCAAAACATGAAACCTCATCACTCTCTATCTCCTTCACACAACCAAAACCCTAACCCTAAACTCCTTCTCTCTCTCTCTCTCTTTCGCACCAACCCATTCTAGAACTACCACCTCGATGGCTGCCATGACCACGTCCGGCCACCGCTGCACACGTCGGAAAGTAGCAGCCCGTCGCGCCCTCGTCGGAAACTGCAACCATCGTTGCTGCACCGTTGGAGTTCGCGAGTTTGCATCGTCTTCTCCGAGCATCCCGCGGCCACCACCGTGCTCGTGCTTGCATACGCCATGACTGCACTCGTCGGGACAACAACCACCATCTTCTACGATTCCTCCTGCTGCCACCAACACTGCACCAAGCTCGAACCAGCCTCGCCCCTAGTCACTACGTCGACCACATTCACTCTCGCACTGTCATCAACGTGCATCGCTTCCACGGCAGCCACCACGTCGCACTCACGCCTCATTCTTCCTCCACCATCCCGCAATCGGACCTCCATTACTACAACTCTCAAACTCACACGACTTTATATTCTGCACCCGCAACTTGCCGGAACGGACCCAGACTACTAGTAGTCCCGCACCAATGTGTACCACCACACTCTCGCATGAAACCTACACCCACGTTGTCGGGAAACCATCATTTTTGCTGCAGTGCATACCTCGCGCCATTCGCACCGCAGCAGCAATAAACGAGACGTCGAACGGGTCATCTATCGGAGAACTAGTGGCCCCAATCGAAATCTGCTAAATGCCCCTTATAGAAACCCTCACGGCAGCCAAACCCTAATTACGGAAAGAGAATTCTGGCTTGATAGAGACTGCTCTGATACGTGGCAGCCTTTCACTGGTCAGTCAACGAGTCAACACTGGTCAACCAGACAACTCTGGGCAAGGGCGGTCAACGTTGGCCAAACAAGCTATTTTTACACTATTTTTGGCAGGTGGTTCCTCTGCAGGAACACTAAACGACCTAGAAAGGAAAGGATCATCTGGCGGCAGTTCATCGCCAACCAAACTATTTTTGAAAATTTCCCAGAACCACAAACTTTAAATGGAATATAACAATTCATACATAATCATACCATACTTAGCATGCCAATCAGACTTAAAATAATCAACACATGAAATGACCCTAATTAGCATGCCAATCAAATTTAAAATAAAGTTAACGTGTAAGGTACTCTAATTATCATACCAATCAAAATTAAACATAAAATTAACGCGTAAAGCTCCCCTAACCTGGTTTCCTTGCTTAAAATACAATTGCTATAGCTCCCCCTTTGATCACCAATGGTCTCCTTAGCACTACCTCAATTTAGCTCCTCTAATTCACTATTTTTCCTTAATTTCGTGCACCTTACAATGCCCTCAAAAATCCAGCCTCCAAACCCCTCTATTCTCTCACAATTTGTCTTTTAATGGTGTCTTAATTAACAATGGTGAAGGGAAAACGAAAATGACATTAAAATTGATTTTAATTATCATTCAAAATCACGGACTATTTTCCCAGCCTCCCTTGGTTACTCATTCATCTAGGGTTTTCTCTACCCTTTCACCTTCATGCCAAAACTACTTTTAGCAAAAAGGAAGTTTAATTTAAAATTGCCAAGGTTCAAACCCTTAACCATGTCAATGCCAACCATTCAACCAATTCATGTTTCATGATATTTAATATAATTCTATGATTATATCATCACTCAACATGATCAAGCATATTATTAAAAATAATAATACTTAAATAATACAAATTGGCATACATAAGACTTGAACCCAAGTCCTTTCACACAATTAAGTACTCTCAACCATTTGAGCTAATACTTTCCCACATCATATCAATCAATAATTAATGTCTTAAAGGCTCCCACTACCCGTATTTATTAATTAATTATTTATTTATTTAATTAATTAACTTTCACGGATCTTACAAATTAGACCTCCTTCTTAATGTCAATTTCGTTTTAGAGTAATTAAGCTTAATTAACACACCATTAAGTGACTTTTTGAGAGAGAAGGAGAGAGTTTTGAGTCTTCCATTGTTCTGACACAATTTGAGAGAGGATTCAGAGTGAAATTGGACCATGAGTGAAGTATAGAGGTACAATTGGAGAGAATTAAAGCAGGCCATTGGAAGCAAGGGAGAAACAAAATATTAATCAAGTTTAAGCAAGGAGTTCCAGGTTAGGGGAGCTGAACCCGTTTTTCTTAAATTGTATCTCTAATCTGTATGAAAGCATGTGCAGTTGGATGTATATAAACAGTTAAATTTACAAATTTTGAGTTTTTGGAAAATTTCCAGAAATCGCCTGGCGGACTATTCATAGCCGCCAGGCGACTCATCATTTCTGGGGAGTTTTAAGGTTCTAGAGGTGGAACCGCCTGGCGGCACAGGCTTGGCCGCCAGGCGACGCATAGCTTATACACAATTTCTGGGTTTTCTGGATGAAGGGCCTGGCAATGATGAACACTCGCCAGGTGATGCGAACCATTTTGTTTCGATTTTTATGATTTTGGGGTTCTGGGTTGATTCTGATCGGGGGAAAGCCAGTGTTAATTGTTGAAGGATGATTTGATATTGAAATGTCTTTGAATTTCATGTAATTGACGATTAATTTGAATGGAACAGTGTGAATAGGTGTTAAGGTTGGAAAGATTAGGGATTGATACTGCTAGACAAATTTGTGATTTAATTTTAGGGGAAAATTTTAGGGGTTGAGTGTAGGTTGTATATTGGTCTGTATGCGAGTGAATTAGCGTGAGAACTAGAAGAAATGGACAGCGAGAAGATTAAATTAAGAGATCTGGGAGTTCTCGTAGGGAGGAAAATTCTGGAAATCCAGAAATCACACTCACCGCCTGGCGACACGGGGTCTACCGCCAGGAACCATCTTAGAGGACTAGATTTTACATGGTTACGAGAGTTGCTGATGATTTTGGGCTTTAAGGAAAAGAAGGTTTGAGTTATCTTTGGAGTTGGAAGTAGTTATTTGATTAAAGCATTGATGATGATATGTAGAAACTAGAGGTGTGAATTCTATGATTTGAATAGGAAGAGAATGGCATTACAATACAGTAGGACTTGTAGTGTGAGTAGGGAATAAGTGTTGTATAAACCGTTGTGGTATTAGTCATAATAAGGTGTTGCTAGAGCAAATTAGAGACTGTAAGGGTAATTGGATTTGTCAATTTGTATGAATGGTATAAATATGGGTAGGTGCAATTGGTAAGTCATATGCAAATTGATGGAAACTGAGTGGCTGATTGGGTACATAGCAGAGCATAAAGGGTATGAGACTACAGTGACATGTTGAGTCTTGGAAAAGTTGAAGTTAAGCAATCCTATATTGATAAACTAGATTGGTGGTCCAAAAAGGGAATTGAAGGATATTGTAGTTGGTTAGTGGTGGATTATGATGGTTATGGTTATGGTTTGGAATCGTCAGGCAGTAGCTGCAGTTCAGAGAGCAACAGAGAAGGGTGACTCTTAGCGATGGTAATCGATCCGCCAGGCGATAGCCACCAAATAGTATGCTTCCTAGACCACGTGCGCTTGGCGGTGAGGGTGGTCCTGCCAGGCGATGACTGAAGCGATGGTGTTTTCAGAGGCGCTACGCGCCTGGCGGTACGTGTCCCCCGCCAGGTGGTCTGGAAGTGGCAGCGCCTGGTGCTACATGGCTCGCGCCAGGCGATTTTTGCTGCAACAACATTAGGTTGCTGGCATTGTGTGCGTGATCTACAAGGCTTCTATGACACCCTAAAGGTCGGCTTACTGGTTTTCCTTGAGTTGTGGCTCGAAACGTATCCCTTGAGTTGAGCTCCAGATAGGGGTTAAGCACGTGACATTCCTCGAGTTGTGGCTCGAAATGACATCCCTCGAGTTGAGCTCGAGATGGCGGATGAACACGAAGAACTCTTACGTTGAGCTCGGGATGGCAAGTGTTGCCGGTGGGAGTGTGCTGGTTGTGGCCAGTACGGATGGGTCCAGATAGATTGTCCTCCTCAGTAATTAGCTTACGAGTTTGGTAGTCTTGGGACGTTATGAACTATGTTCGTATTTGAGAACTCCACTTGGCATTACGGTGTATCATCCGTAGCATGGTTTCGCGCACATGCTCTATCGGTTGTGGCTGAGAGGTATGGCAACAAGGCGTCTTGAGGTACTCAGTAGAAAACATAGAACGAGATTACCATGGTGGTGGTCATGTATTATTGAATCAAAGGAAGGAATTCTTTGGTGTGATTGTGTGATATATAAATGTGATATATATATATATATATATATATATATATATATATATATATATATATATATATATATATATATGTTTATTTTGTTAGCTCACCCTATCTGCTTATGTGTGGCGATGATCATGTACGCGGTATATGTGAGCAGATGACGTTACAGGTGGATTTGGTGAGGTGTAGAGCCGGAGCGGGGCTAGTCTTGGGAGATTTTTATCAAAGCTTTTATATAGTTTTTACGATTTTAAATAAATTGTTATTGTTGATATTACTGGACTTTTGGATAATTATAATCTTACTTATACTTATGGATTTTGGATTAGTATTGAAGAAAGTAATAAAAGTTCTAAATTTCCAGTGTTTTTGGGAAATGAAGGTTTATTAATTGACAAGTAATTATTATTTCTTTATTTTGTTATTTAAATTTGTAATATCCGGTCGGGATGTTACACTAGGTATAGTACATCAGTCCCCCAGCCTTTGGCAGGATAGGTCACGTCGAAGGTTACATGTTATCAGCTTGAAACGAGTGGTTAACCATACCAGTCTTGGTGGCATAGGTTCGATACATCAGTCCCCCAGCCTTTGGTGGGATAGGTCACGTCGAAGGTTACATGCTTGTTTTGGTAATTTTTACAAGAAAAAATTGCTCCTTTCTTGGTACTCCTTGGGGATATAGTAGTCTCCTAGTCTTGAGAAGTGATAACGTCGCTAAGACTGTGTCAGAAGTGATGGGAGTAGTTAAAGAGATGCCAGTTGTCAAGGGTCTCATAAGAGGGGTTTACGTAGTCGAATTTTATTCGTGACGCTTCACATTCATTGTGATGTTTCATATGCAGAACGTTTAGGCGGGAAAACTTTATGGATGCGTAGATGTTCTTATAAATAGAGGTTGAGAATAAGATTTGTTTATTATGTTTCATTTGCTAAAATCTGAGAAAAGTACCTCGGATGCCTTTGAAATTTGTCCGATATATTCCTTGTTTCTGCCACCATCCTTAAAATACTCAAAAGGTATGTCTAGTGATAGTGATAATGTGTCTTCGTCCGATTCGGGTAGTGGAAGTGAAAGGTCAATGTATGAGGGTAGTGGCCAACTAGCAGGTGAGAGAGGGATTCCAATGGAGGTTATTGTTGAAACAAGAGAGGATCTAGCAAAGGAGATAGCCGAGAGCAGCTTGCCGGCAAAAGCTAGGTATGAGTGAGTAGCTACAGATATGCGAACCCAATACTCTCTTTTTAGATGGTCTCGTATACTGAATGCCTAGTTGAACTGTGTTCCTGTTCTCGAGAGGGGTACTCGGCGGAGCATAGTGTCCTTAAAAAGAGTGAGCGTTGTTGATTGCGTTTATCATGGTCAAGAGGGAGCCATATAAGGATTCTTCTACATGTATATGTGTCATTTTTCTCAGTTACATATACGGATGCCCTTTGACGACTTTACGATGGGGGTACTTCGCTTACTCAACGTTGCCCCTACCCAGCTACATCTTGATAGCTTGGGTTACCTTCAAGCATTCCGGGTGTTGTGTCAGTCTTTATACCTCCAACCATCGCCATGATGCTTTCTGTATTTTTAAGACACTCGGCCTAAGAATCCAATTACCTGGTTGTCATTGCTAAGCTGCCCAGGGATAAGCAAATTAGACACCTTCTCCCAATCATTCAAACATTTCAAAGATGGGTTCTTCAAAGTGGTGATAAAGGAGCCAAGACGATCATTATTTTATAATGACGATGGAAGTAAAAAGTTCCCTTTTAGTTGGATCGACAACTTGTGGCGATATAAGGATATGAAGAGGGAGGAGTTGTCGGTGGCTGATAGGGAGATGGTGGATAAGTTGATGAGATTTAGCAATAAAATGCCCATTGAGGGTTTAGTTAGGGTTTATTTATCCATGCACCCACTTGTTGATTTAGAAGGTATCATTTCGTATTTTTACCGTTATGTTGTGTTCGAGATAAATAACTGATGTTGCTTACTTTGCAGGTCTCATGGCTCAGCTTGGCAAGAAGAACTTAAATATGTTTAAGGCTTTGAGCAAGGAGCAAGCTAAAAAGGCCAAAAATGTCGGGAATACTAATGTTCCCAATCTGCAAGAAACGTTGGTCGAGGTTCACGTCCACAAGGGATCAAAAAGGAAGGCGACTGTGCCTACAAAGCAAGATGTCAGGAAGGACTTGAAGCGAGTTAGGGCCACCTTATTGGGGTCGAGATGTACCTCTAGGGCGAAGAAGCCAGAAGCCTGCCTGATTGAGTTGCCAAAGACAACTATGCGCCATGACATTGAGATTTCTTTGGCTGAATCTTTGGTCTCCTCTATAGATAACATCAAGCCCAACTCGATGATTAAGGCCATGTTGGAGTTCAACAATAAGGCCTTGATGGGACCATGGTGGTGGAGGTGGATGCGGATCCGATTGTTTAGGATTATGTTTAAATTTTGATTCGTATTCGTTCTAAGTTTATAATAACTTGCACAGTTATTTTCCTTTTGAACAATCATTTTATACCGTTATGGTGTTATAATTTGATGAATGACTTGTTATACCTATCGCGCTGTGTGATATCGTTAGCTCTTGTTTTTACTTTGATTATATGCGTGCCACTTTACGACTTAATGATTGTGTTTGTGTTAGTTGTGATTATTCGATATGTTCGACCTAGGCCGCTTACTTTGGTAAGTGGTGGGGCGCTTAAGAAAATAACTTACTAAGTGTTTGACTCAGGCCGCTTACTTTGGTAAGTGGTGGGGAACTTAAGAAAATAACTCATTGAGTAAGTGTTCGACCTAGGCCGCTTACTTTGGTAAGTGGTAGGGAACTTAAGAAAATAACTTAGTAATTTAGGGTTCGACCCAGGCCGCTTACTTTGGTAAGTGGTGGAGAACTTAAGAAAATAATATAATAAGTGTTCGACCCAGGTCGCTTACTTTGGTAAGTGGTGGGAAACTTAAGAAAATAACTTAATAAGTGAGTGTTCGACCCAGGCCGCTTACTTTGGTAAGTGGTGGGGAACTTAAGAAAATAATTTAATAAATAAGTGTTCGACCCAGGCTGCTTACTTTGGTGAGTGGTGGGGAACTTTAAGAAAATAACTTAATAAGTAAGTGTTCGACCCAGGCCGCTTACTTTGGTAAGTGGAAAACTTAAAAAAATAACTTAATAAGTAAGTGTTCGACCCAGGCCACTTACTTTGGTTAGTGGTAGGAAACTTAAGAAAATTGTATCTGACCAACGAATATGTGAAGAACCCTTGTTTTTATTCATAACATTGGGGTGTCTCGTTAAATAAAAATGATTTCTCTTTTTGACTTCTCCATTTATTTGTTAATTTTATCCTCTAAGTAAATATTATTTTTAAATTAAAATAATTACTTTATTAATTTGAGGTTTTAAGTGATCATTTCTTTAAATTTAACTTTTTTTATTTGACTTTTTTATACTTCATCATTTTTTAATTATAAAACTACCAACCGAAAAAATAAAAATTATTTTAATCTTATAATTATAATAAAAATAATAATAATAATTATTATTATTATTTTATTATCTTTTATGCTCATAATAAAACGTAAATACACATGAGAGTACACATCTTTTATTATCTTTTTCTTTTTGTGTACACGTTTTTTTCAATTTTATCCTGTTAAGTGACTTTTCTTTTTAAATTTAACCGTTTTTTATTAATTTAACCACTCTATTAAATTAAATAAATAAAAATCATCTACAAAATAAATTAAAACTATCTATAACAAATTTGTAATAATTATTTACATTTATTTTTAAAATTATTATTTCTTCATTATTATAAATTCGTATGTGTTTTCACTATTTTATATATATATATATATATATATATATATATATATATATATATATATAAAGAGAGGTTCCTTTTAGGTAAATTATACGAATAATAATATTATAATTATTATACTTTGTATAAGTTTGTCATAATTGATATTATACTAAAAATATGAAAAATGTTAGATGTGTTTTTCATAAATTTATTAATTAATTTATTGATATTATTGAGAAATTTGGCTTACGTTGTTAAGTAGGGGTGGTAATGTGAACTTGGCCCGATGGATCAGTCCGTAAACCCGTAAAGGCTCGATCTACATAACCCGCAGCCTGTGAGGCCTAACCCTTTGGCTTGCATAAAAAAAACTTTCACTTGTGTGTATCAGTCAATTTCCTTCTTGACTCCTGCATGAACGTTCCTAATTCTTTTATGACTCGAAAAGACAAATATTATGTATTTTTAAATGTGCTAAAATTGGAAGAATACATTGTGTATATCAAAGTATGAATATGATGAAAATGTTGAATTACCAATTTATCATCCAACTAGGTTGGCCTGCAAGCCCGTATTTATGCGAGGCGGGCCAAACTTTTCAGCCCGTGTTGAAAATGCGGGACGGCTAACCTGGACCACATTTTGCGGGCTAAGTGCGAGTCAAGCCTAAATGGGTCGGGCCGACCTGCATTGGTCTCCCCTAATGCTAAGATGTTTGGACTGTTAATAAAATTTAACTTAATAACCTTTTATTCCAAATAGCAAAAACTAATTAAATAAAATATCTTTTAGATAGCTACAAAGAAATATTAAATATAGGTTTCAAGATATAAGTGGAAATATAATACAATATAGGGTTAAATATGTTTTTGATCTCTTAAATTTAAGTGAAAATTAGAATTAATCTCTTTTCGAAACTTTGACCTAATTTAGTCCTTCAACTTTAGAAATTGGTGAATTTAATCTTTTTAACCAAATTTTGTTAAGTTAATTTGATGTTTCAAATGCATTTCATGATAAGATTTGAGTTGTTTCCACTGTTTCCACTTCAATATTAACTAAGAAACATGCTTGAAATATGTTTGAAACGTCAAATAATGTTTGTTAAGTTTTTTTTTTCTATTTCTGAAAAAAAAAATGTCCACATGTCAATCTAGTAGCGTGCCACGTACCTTATGTCAAACTCAATGTGTTATATTCAATTTGATCCCTATATTCGTCATTTTTGTTCAATTTAGCCCTAATTTTTTTAAATGTAGTATTTTTTTAAATCAAATTTAATTTTTATATAAATTTTATAATGACGCTTTTATTAAAATTCACATTTTTATTAAATATTTTGGGTTTAGGGTTATAATTAGTTTTAAATTAGAACAAAAATTTTAAGGATGAAAACTAACATCATTGATCTAAAATTCACATAAAGAAATGGTCTTACCTTAAACCAAAAATTTTAGATCAATGATATTAGTCATCGTCCTTAAAATTTTCGTTCTATTTTTAAGCTAATTATAATTCTAAACCAATATTTAATAAAAATGTGAATTTAAAAAAAACATCATTATAATATTTATACAAAAATTAATTTTGGTCTTAATATAGAGAGACAAAATTGTTTAGCTTAAAAAAATTGGATTAAATTGAACAAAAATAACAAATATATGCAACAAATTGAATATAAAACATTGACTCTAACACATGGCACGTTGTTGGGTTTATGCATGGACTTTTTTTTACACAAACTAAAAAATATAATTATTTAAAAAAAAAACAAAAAATCACGAGGTGACACGTGACAATCACTATTCATTACCATTAATTATTTAAACCACATTAACAAAAAATGGCCAAATTAAACAAAATTGACGAAAATTTGGATCTCATTAAACAAAAAAAAATATATTAGAACTGGATTAACACAATTAAACAAAAATAAGGACAAAATGTGTATTTTAATCACAAAAAATAATGTTAGTTATTAAACTAATATTTCACTATCAATAGAGAAAAAGTTGCCTATTTTAGATTATAATACCAAATAAAATTTCATGAGAACCAAAACAATTATTAAATTTGCAAATATTAATGAAACATAGTTGATAAAATTTAAAAATATTTCTAAAAAAAATATAAAAGAAAAAAAAATATTCAAATTAAAATATATTTTAAATGTTTGTTTACTTCAATATTTTAAATTCTAATAAATATCTTTTGTATACACTAATAAAAGTTATAATACATCATTTGATCAAAATGATACAAAGAAAAAATAATAATCATAATAAAAGTTTAAAATAAATTATAATTGTTTACATTTTAGATTATAATACCAAATAAAATTTCATGAGAACCAACACATTTATTAAATTTACAAACATTAATGAAACCTAGTTGATAAGATTTAAAAATATTTTTTAAAAAATATAAAAGGAAAAAAAATATTGAAATTAAAATATATTTTAAATGTTTGTTTACTTCAATATTTTAAATTCTAATGAATCTCGTTTTTATACACTAATAAAAGTTATAATACATTACTGGATCTAAATGATACAAAGAACAAATAATAATAAAATTTTAACATAGATCTTGTATCTTTTGAACTTCAATTATGTTGGATGGTGATAAAAAAATATTCATGACAATTACATTAAATTTTTATATTGTAGTAAATAAAAGTTGTTATTTATACAATTATAGTGAAAAAATTATGGTATGATTGATAATGAGTTAGAAAATAAAAAATAATTAGATAAAATATATCGAAATAGTATTCTACATAATGAAAATAAACAATAAATAAAAATATTAAACCCCATTACTAATTGTAGCCTCTTCTCAGCAACCTTCAATGACTTCTCCAAATCATTAATCTGTCTCATTTGTGTCATGATGATGACATCCTTTTCATCAACACCACCATTTGAAAAAGTTGCATCCCACATTATTGGAACCACCCACTCTGTAAATCAATAAACTAAAAATTAAAACCAATTTATTATTAACATAAAAATAAAAACAGATTGTACCCAAAATTTTCTACCAATATTCTTTGGAGTTCTTGCCATCCTCAAAGCTGCCATCTCTCCGCATCTACAAATCAGGGTTAATCCATTTCTCGTTGAACCACCAACAGTGCACAAAGTGATACAACACAGTTGCCTCCAACGATTACAACCAGAGATAAAGGAAGAAGATTGAGACCGTAACATACCTATATAATGGGATTGCAGGAAGAAGAAGATTGCAAGAACACTAATTGGGAATGGAGGAACAAGATTGTCAAAACTAACCAACTGCCCAAACATTCCTTACCAAAATCCTAGCTCACTTATTTATCCCCAAATATCTAATTACCACACATGTACAGTACACGTAACACACCCTAATACAAACCGTGCCACCTATACAATGCTTTGTTAATAATTTAAACAACGTTACAGAAAAGGACCAAATAAAACACGAATTGCGAAAATGAAGACCATTTGAAATATTCAGTAAAAATGAGGATCATTCTAAACATTCTGTCTGTCAAAATGAGGACCTTACTTTGTCAGATTTTATTGTTAACTGTGTAACGTGTCAGTTATCTTACACTGTTATTTTGCATAAATATGGCGCCACATGATACTTTATTAAACACACTTTAATGACGAGGATCTCCTTTAATGGTTTACTATATTGAACCAAAATTATTCTTAAAACGAATTAAAATTAAAAACATAAAAAGTATAAAATTAAAAGATAATATATATATATATATATATATATATATAATTAGATAATAATAAAATTATTAAATATTAAATAAAAATATAATTTTATAATTTTAATTTCATCATTTTTTAAATTTTAATTATCTAATTTTATGGTTAATATTTTTATATTCTATAATTAAGCAATTATAAATTTATAAAATTATAAAATTATATAATTATGAAATTATATAATTATGAAATTATAAAATTATAAAGTAATAAAATTAGAAGATTAAAAAAATTAAAATGTTTTTGAAATTATGATATTATAACATTATAAATTTACAAAATTTTAGAATATAAAAAATTGAATTGTAAAATTAGTTAATTAAAAAATTATGAAATTAAAATTATAAATTTTATTTTTTTATTTTATATTTAATAATTTTATTATTATCTAATTTTATAATTCATAATTTATAATTTATAATTTTTTATATTTTTTATCTTTTAACTTTATATTTTATAATTTTAATTTGCTTTAAAAATTAATTTTCGTTAAATTCTAAAGAGATCATCATAATTCAAGTCTTTTGATATTTCGTGGTGACATTTAAACAATAAGTAAATCCTGAAGAGAGACCATCATCATTTGAGTCTTTTGGTATTTTGTGACCACATATAAAAATCATCTAGATAAGATAAGGCTACAAAAACAAAAATTTGAGTCCGAGAGTCAGTTACGTTATAGGGAGGTATTAACACCTTATCAAACCTCGGCTAAAGGCGATACCTTTACCTAGATATACAAAAATGATCTTGTTTTCAATATGTTTAATTTTCTCCGAAACAAAATAATAAGAAAATAATATAGAAAAGAAACATAAATATTTCTTTTTGGTTTTGAATGACCGTGTAAGGTAATGTCAGTTAATAATAAAATTTAGGTTTAATTAATCGTAAGGTATCCAGTTTGGTACTAGAGTGTCAAATTGGTACCCACTTTTAAAAAAGTGTCAATTGCATCCCAACTTTTGAAAATTGCTTCAATTAGGTTCCTTTCAAACAGAGTTGACTAACGCCGTTAGTCAACGTGCCACGTGTCAATCTGTGGTTTTTTTGATTTTTTTTTTAAAAAAATTAATTTTTTTTTTAATTTTAAAATTTTTAAAAAAAAAAATTAAAAATGCCACGTGTCAAGTTCCTATGTGTGACATGTGGCATTGTCAGTTCCACGTGGCATTGTAATGCCACGTGTCAGTGTCACTATTAGATGTCATTGTGTTGATTTCGATTTGGTCCCCACATATGTTTTTTTGTTTCAATTTAGTACCTAAGTATGTGTATCTGATTCAATTTTGTCCCAATTTTTTTTTAATAATTAAAATATTTTTGTAATCCATTTTTTATAAGATTAAAAATAATTAAGTATAAATATTT
>Ga0214542_1007327_pt1 | contig 19253 bp, 9 predicted proteins | sample CNSS1metaG_FD_160096 | JGI IMG/M metagenome (GOLD analysis project Ga0214542, IMG submission 160096) | Root nodule microbial communities from cowpea collected in UCLA plant growth center, Los Angeles, California, USA - CNSS1 | ecosystem: Host-associated > Plants > Roots > Nodule | place: USA...
GTTTGTGTTTTTTTTTTTCTCTCTTTTTATATATATATATATATATATATATATATATATATATATATATATATATATCCGTACTAAATTGTTGTTTTAATAATTCTATGCACAAGAATTTGTGAGTATAATTGTTGGAGTTCCGTGCAGTTGAAAGAAACAGCAGACAGGAAGAAAAGGCAAAAATAACTAGGAAAACTACTTTTGTAAGTGCTTGTGGTGGTAAAGCATTCCATTGGTACCAATTTTTCCTTTTCCATGTGAAAGCATTCAATTAAAATCTTCCAAGGCGTTGAGTTGTTCTTCACAGAGAAACTTCGATGTAGTTCCTCTTTCTGGTTTTACCATTTCCCTTCGAGAACAGCTTGTGAGTTATTTAATGAGAAAAAGAAAAAAAAAAGTTACATTTGGGATGTTTATTTGGTACACGAAAGAGACGATGATGATGTTTGTTCATGAACAACCACCAACGGTTCATTAATATAATATCAAGTTGGTGCCATCTGCCATTGTAATTCTAGGGTTTCCCTTATATACCATGGCCATATTGAAATGCATGTTCTTCTGGTTTAATCGGTGCTTGTTATGGATTCCTACCCACAACAAAAAGCTACTTTATCCTGCTTAATAATGTAGCACAATCGGTGCTCTTGTACCACCCATTACTGCATTAATTGCAAACATCTTTAAACATGCTCATTAAACATTGCCCCCTAATTAATTAACACTCCATTGCACTGAATGAATTGAGTTATATTTCTGCATCGTGATTTTATTTTAGCATGTGTTTGAATGGATGCTCCATATATTAATGCTTCTTAACTTTCATCGACTTTTATTTATATATATATATATATATATATATATATATATATATATATATATATATATATTATAATTTCATCTTATTTATAGTTTATATAAAGTCTTTCATAAGCTTAAGAAAAGACATCAATAATGTAATACTAAATATTTGTTGGTATGTGATACAGTGACACAGTTACATGTATATTTTCATCACATTATACTGTCATCGTATTTATAATTTTTTTTTCCTTTTCTTCCTTTTATAAAGTGCATCCAAAAATCATATTTTGTAAGTAAATTTTAAAAGATTAAGGATTTGTTTCAACAAACATTGTAAAAGAAAAATAATAAGAAACAAATAAAATAAAACTTTCCATAATTTAAAACTAACATATGTATAAGTTATTAATAAAATGTAAAAATTTAGAGAAGTTATATGGGAAAAAAAAAAAAAAACTTGTTGAAAGGGACCTTATACCACTTTGAAATGTATCGACATCTTGTCTGTTGGAACAAACCCTACCTAGGTAAACATAACTACTGACAGTTGACACCAACCACTACATCAGCTTTAGCTCCCTACATTTAATAGGTTTATGTCTCAAACTGTCACTATATATAATCTTCAAATTATCATCTTCTCTTCCAACCTCTTTCTCTTTCTCATCCCACAGCATGGCGTTTGCTAAGGTTATCACAGCGCTTATTCTTGCAGTCACTATGGTCAGAATTAGACCCTCGGCATGCCAAACAGTACAAGGCAAAGTCTCTTGCACTGACTGCACTCACAGCTACGATTTCTCTGGTTTGTATCCACTCTCAATATTATTTTCAAATGAATTCTAATAATGCAAAACGTATTATATATAACTAAAAACACATTTTGTGCACCTAGATTTTACAACTCTTGATGTTTTCAGGCATTATGGTCTCAGTGAAGTGTGAAGGTGTGAAAAAGATTGCCATGGCGACAACAGAAGACAAGGGTTTCTTTAAGGTTGATCTTCCCAGAGACCATGCAAAAGCTCTCTCAGAGAAGTGTCTTGTGAAACTTCTTGGGGGGCCAAATCATCTGTATGCTACAGAGAAGAACCAGATCTCTGAAATTGTGAAGGGAAAAGAGAAAAACACTTACACAATCTCTACTCCTCTTAGTTTTTTGAGATCGTGTCCCCAAAACAGAGAATGCAAGGTTACTGAGAACCAGTTCAGTTCATCCAAAACTTTGGATCTTCCTTTGCCTCCAGAGTGGGGTTTGGCACCCACCAGCTACTATCTTCCTTTTCTTCCCATCATTGGAATACCTTAGTGTGTCCATTTAACAGGTAATATCTGGGAAGAAAAAGAAAACAGTGTTCATATATATGCATATCATGTGTGTAACATGAAAAATGTCATAAATATCAATTATGTCTTGAAGGAAGTTGATTTCAGCCACAGAAATAAAATTTCGTTTTAATTTGACCCAGAGAAATAGAAGTAAATTAATTTGAGTTTCTAATTTTATTTTGGTTAGAATGAAAGAAAAGATAAAAATTGGAACACTTGAGTGTATAAATCCATAAACAAGCGTTTACATAAAAACATTTTTCTTTCCATAAATTTTACCTCATTTACGGTTGCTGAATACTACCGATAAAAAAATCAAACATAAATCTATGTTTATATATCATCTTTGTAATCCTACAATTAAGGTAGAAATTTTAAAATAGTGCTCAGATGCTTATTTTTTACAATTTGCATATCTGACCATTGAAGAGAATAATTTGTGCATTGGATTTCTTATACTATAATATTTATTTTGGAGATGACATATGAACTTATTTTTATGATTATTATCTAAACACATCCCGATTTGAAAAAAAAAAATACATTGATCAAAAATAGGATACGTAATACTCGATCTTTAAATTGAATATGAGGACATATCTTTGTCTCTCCTTTTAAATTACTAACTCCTCTAATTTATCAAGTAATCTAAAATTTATTTTTAGTTTCGTAACCTATTTTTAAAATATACATTTTATCATTTTTACTCTTTTGTATAATTATTTAACTAATTTAATACTTTTATTTAACATTTATATCATTATAATTTATTCTATGATATTTGAAATTATAAAAAAAAATTACATTTAATACTTGATAACATGGTATTTTCTTTGTAAAAAACGTTATTTAATTAATATTTACAATAAATTTTGTACAAAATAAGAGCATAAATATAGAAACACTTGAAATATTCCAACTCATCTATATCTCGATATATTGTACAATAAAATAAAATAGCGAGTGCTTATAAGATTTTATTTAGAAAATATTAAAATTAGGATGTTGTAGTTTGAGTTTTTAATAAATATAAGTCGCAATAATTAAAAACAGCAGAAAGAAGTTTATATATTTAAAATATTTGAAATAGTTTAATTAAGCTACAGAAGACACAAGAAAATTATGAATCCAAGTCAACACAGTTTTTAATTTTTTTATTATTTAATTAGTTCTAACTCCAAAAAATAAAGTCTCAAAGAGTTAAACAAAAATGTTTGATGAAGAGGTGTGTAATCCTGTTAAGAAATTGTGTGAAATATATCAAAATTCGCCTTAAGTAATATTTCATCAAAATTATATACTTCCGAATAAGTGGTAAAACAAAATGAATGAGTAACACACAAAAATTTTGTCCCACTTTAAGAATCCTAATTATCTTAATAAAATACTATAACTCTTACTTATATTTTTTAGAATCTTAGATTGAATAGACTGTTTTAAAAAATCATTTTAAAAACTTGTGAAATTTTAATTAAATACACCTATTTGGAACGAAAGAGAGTGAAAAAAAAAAAACATAGGTTGAGGAAAGTTGAAAACGCAGCCCAATATAATATAATTTTTAGTTTGGGCTTTATGGGCTCACGTCCTCCATTCTCCTTTTCTGATAGGGAGTTTCTCCCTGCACCTACAAACACTTATCCAGTATCCCAAAAAATTTTAAATTTTCACTTTGTCTTTTAGTTAAAATAAAAGTAAATATATTTTTATTCTTTGTAGCTCACACACTTCCAACAAATTTTTCTAATGGATGTCGACATTGTTTTATTTTACGATGTCATCATCGGTACTTTACTTTTTAAAAGAAATTTTCTTTTATAAATGTCGACATTTGATTTTTTTTTTATTTGTAGATATCAACATCCGATTAACGTATATTAAAAAAAATTATATGTTTATAATATATATATATATATATATATATATATATATATATATATTTTGTGTTTTGTTTTTAAAATTTTTTTATTTTTTATATGAAATGTATTAATATTTATTTTATTTCTAAAATATAATAAACAAATTAAAATATTAAAATATAATAAATTTTAAAAAATTTAACAGCAAAAAATTGAAAGTAAATAAAAAATAAAGTAAATAAATGAATATATATAATTTCTTTTGTTGAAAAAATTATTTTTTTAATTTAATTTATTTCAGAATATTATTTCTTTTTCATAAATTATATAAAAATAAAATAAACAAATATATTAAATAAATGAAAATGTTCAGATAAAAATAAATTTTGAAGAAAATTAAAATTAAAAAAAATAAATGAAAGAAAATAAAAAAAATATAAAAAAAAGTGTGTAAATATATATATATATATATATATATATATATATATATATATATATATATATATATATATAATGATTTTGACATTCGTTTTTATATATATATACTAGAAGTCGATATCTGGTAACTAAGAAAAATTAAAGTTTCGAATCTCGACATTCGTAGAACAAAATTAAACATCAAATATCGATTTCTATAAATAAAAAAACAATAATATTGAATGTTAACGTCTAGTATATAGGAAATAAACTTGAAAAAATATCATATATGACTTACGTAGAACAAAAAATATTGGATATCGACATTCGTTGGAAAGAGAAACTTGGGAATGAACCAATTAGAGAGAAGAAAAAGTAATCACTTTAATTGGGAGATAAAGTGAGAATTTAAAATAAAAAATGGAAATATAGGAAAAGTGTTTGGAGGTGTAGAAAAGAACCCCTTTCTAATAATGTATTGATATCGTAACCATAATTAAGTTTGTCACATATAAAAGAAAATAAAATATAGAAAAAAGGAAAAATATTCTTGAAAATTGATATCATTATTTGAGAATTTTTAATTCATAAACTATAACTTCTTACTCTCACATTTTACAAAATTCATAATAAATTAATATACTCAAATTATACTTTGTAAACCGATAAAAAAAGTATATTCAAATACTCAAATATACTCAAATTAACTAAATATAAATATAATAATATCAAAATAATTTTAAAAATAATATAATTATAAATTTTATTATTATTTAAAATAATAGAGAAAAAAAATGTATATATTAACGAGTCTAAACCATTTTTTTAGTTATGCGGATACATTCATGGAATTATATCAACCCCAATTAAAATCCAAATTGACATTAGTAAAAATTATTATTACTTAATAAGTTATCCATCTTACATATTTATTTAGAGCATGGAGAAAGGAATATATTTCTTATGCTTTACATTTTATTGATTATATAAAACTCTAATACTAATAATATTAACAATTTATAGTGTGGATAAAATAAATTTTTAGTATTTTCTTAGAAAACAGAAAATTTGAAAAATAAGTTTTCCTTGTTTAGTTGTCACACCAAGTGAGGTGTGAACACCAAGAGAAAATTGAGACAAAGACATGTCACCAAATAAACCAACACGCAACACCTTTTACCCATTCTCACACTTCTCTGAGTAATATCATCAAACATTTTTCACTCATCACTTCAACTCAAGTCAACCATGTTCCTACTATCTTTGCCTTAAATAACTCACATTCCATTTAGACCTTTCATTGTTCTCGTATCTCTCTTTCCTCAATCGATTTCAATGCATTGTTGAACCTTTGATGCCGTGGTGACAGGGTCAATGATTTTTCATAACCAAAATCCAAATATTTCCCTTTCATTCCCTTACTATTCACATTGCGCCTCGATTCCACGTTAATGAGTAATCAACTCTACAATTTACGTCTATACTCATCTAATGTAACGTTTACTCTATCATGTCATTTTCTCTTTTGGACTTTATACAAGTAGCTTTCTAAGTGATATATGATTTATCTATGGTTTGCATTCATCTACTTAACATTAAGATATGCATATTGTTTTACCATTGTTAATTTCTTATATACTTTACGTATTAATTTGACAGGTTATGTATAAAGGGGGGAGAAAGTTTGTTTTTTTGACGAGCATCTACTATTTAAAAAAATAACTTTTAAGTTTAACTTAATACACAAAATTAATTAATAAATTAAGATTTTTATTCATTTATATGATATGATTTGGTCTATCTTTAAATGATATGTTTCTTCAGAACATTTTCTCAAGTCAAGACATGTATGTTTCAAGTGTGAAATTAGATATTTGTAAATTGTCTAATACGAGTGACATAATAGATTTGACGACCGAACTTTAATTGATTTTCATATTATTTCAAATATAAGAGTTGAACCCACAACATCTCACACTCTCCCTTTCTAATCTCACCAAATCAATTTTATCTCTCCAAATTGTTACTAGGAGGGATCAAACCTACAATTTTAATTGTTTTTACTTTGAGAATGATGTATATATACAATACATAATAACATAAATGAAAACAGAAAATGTGAATGAAAAAATATAGGGTAACAAAACGCGCTATAGTGGAGAGTCCCTCAAGCTTTAAATAAATATAAGTATTCCTAGCTTGGAATAAAGGTCTTGAAAGAAAGTTGAGAATAGAGAGTAGAGCAAATATGGTGAAAACAGTTTAATCAAACAATCATTAACCTTATCTCTTACAATGTGATAGTCATGTTTAATATCTTTTATGAAAAACTTAATTAGAAGTCATTTATAAGGTTTACCATAACCTGTTGAACTAAGAAAGGATATACAAAAATCTACAAGTAAGACGGTGAGTTATTAAATTTTGTCTAATGGAAACATAGAGTACTCCCTCTAAAAATTTTCTAAACACTCTAGATTGTTTTTTAGAACGTGATTATATTAATGAAGATATCATACAGATAACAAAAACAATATAGATTGACTTTTTATTTAAGAACTTCACAAATTACTTATATTAATATAGATATAATAATTATTTATTTAAATCCAAATATTTATGTTATTTTCACAATTGAAAGTGTTTTAACTGCTAATTATTATTAAAGAAATTATTTTCCACATAAAACCATATGTGTGTCGTGTGCGGTGAAAGTGAGAGTGTTAAAGTCGACTTAGTCTCTAATTTTAGAGTTTTCTATTGTTGACTTGTTTTATTATATATATATATATATATATATATATATATATATATATATATATATATATATATATATATATATATATATAATTTTGAAATTAATGTTAGCTTCAAGCAAACATAAAGAGTCAAAAGATCAAAAGTCTAACATGATTGATGATAACTGAATTCTTTGAACGCGATAAATATAAAATATTATTTCTTTAATTCACCGTTAATTAAATGTACACATGTTACCTTATTGATTTAATTTACCTTTTATTAAATGTACACAATATGTTAACTCATTGATAATCCATTTTTTAATATGCTGAATAAATTATAAGATGATTACGAATTATTATTTTTTAATTTATCTAAATCATAAACTTATTTATTAAAATAATATTAAAATTTGACAAAATTTAAATTTATCATATTATTTAAATAGTTGCACATAAATTCATTTACTACTTTTTTTTTTCATAATAAATGTATTCCTTGTCTTGTTTCCGTTTTGTTTCAGAAAACCGGGAAAAAATGGTATTTATCACGATATTTTGTAGAAATCCATGACGATTCATGTAACATCACAATATTTCATTAACACATTTTACACATCTTTTCATAGTATTCGTATATATAATCCTGTTTGTGTCGCATATATTAAAGTATAACCATTGTGGTGCGATGATGTTAATAATTACATAATTTCTATATAATTGAAAGTGTTATGAAAAAAATACTTAGACGTTAAAAATTTTAAGGAAAAAAAATATAATAATGTAATTAATGGTAAAAATTGAATATCAAAACGATCAATGATGAGAAAGTGGAAAGTTATGAGTAGTAAAAATAATAAGTCTACTTAATGATATGCATGTTTTTAACCATTTCATTTCAATAATTTATATTCCAATATTTCATCTTCTCTTTTACTTTGTTTCACAATTTATTTTAAACAGTTCTTCCTTTACTTCTATGTACTTTATTTGTTTTCACAATTTTATTTTTAATAATTTACTTTACTTATTTTCTCTTTTTTTTTCTACTTTTATGTATCACATGGCTTTAATATTTCTTATCTTAATTTTAGACACTTATTTTTCATCATTTCGAGTGAATTTTGTTTCAAGTACTATTATTATTTTTAAAATATTCATAATTACAATATGACAAAAACAATCATAAAATATGTTCTAAATCAGTTTAAAAATATAATTCAAAAGCCTTTGCAATTTCAAAAGATTGAGTAAATTTAAGTGAAAAAAAAAAGTAAAAGTAAAGTTATTTGAATTAAGAGAAAAATTATAAAAATGAGAAAAAAAAAATGAGAGAGCTAAATCTTCCTTCCACATTTCCACACTCACAAATTATCTTTAGTTGTTTGAGTGAAGCACGTTAGTCACTTGTTGCTTCTTTGAGATGTACATTACATGCCTAAAAACAAACATAGGTTCATAGATATCAACCTACTTCAAAAATAAATACAAAAAAAGTCAAGAATTCAATAGTTGACCTTAATAATTTAGATAAAAAATAATAATATTCAAATTGTAACGTCCCATTTAATTAGTAAACATAATTAAAAAAAGCGTCACACAATTATAATATAACAGCGCAATCCTGGAGTTTTAATCATAACTCCTTAAAATCCACGGCATGCCAAAAATGCCCAAACAGGAAACAAGTCAAAACAATTTACTGGAATCATAAAGGAACTTAAAGACAGTCAAGTACATGGGTCGTAGCCCTAAAGAAAACCCAAGAAGAATAGGAAGTCCAGCTCGAGAAGACTAAGCAGCGGAATCGTCTCTCCCCTGTTGACCACGGGTACCTCTCACATTTGCTCTCATCAATAAATTGATGATCATCGCAAAGGTAAAAGAGCAACATACAAAGCAACCAACATGGAAAGGGTAAGCTAGAGCCAACAAAAATAGTGATCAAGCAATCAAATATATTTTCATAGTCCAATGTACATATACCACTCAAGCATGTCATGAGCTTTCAATCAATACACTAAGACACAACTCGACTCATCCGGATACATATAACCTAGTCGGATTGAGCGGATGTTTGCACTTGTGGTGGATACCTCTGCTCACCCCCGAGCTACTCACCCCCGAGCCATGTGTTACAAGCGTTACAATGAATCAATTTCCCTCACCACAAGGTTAGCCCTTAATGAATTTCAGGCCTCCTGCTACTCTCACCACAGGAGTCAATCTGCTCTAGATGAGACTAACTGACTCCTTAGAGTTTCAGGATGCAACCTGACCTTGAATCCTTACCCAGTTATACAGATGGGGCACCACCATGGACACCCACTAACAGGACCAAGGAATTACGTCCCGACTACTGAAGCACGACCTTGAGAGTCTCACCTAAAGGCTCCAAGGCATTATACGCTGACTCATAATAGACACATTCATACAATCAAGTAGTAATAATCATGCATTCGAACCTCGTGTCCACATTTGTGACCAAATTCCCATTCATTTTCCATGTTGTACCATACCATCTCATTCACCAATCTCATGAGTATAGAGTCTCATCTCATACCAATACAACTGTCATTTCCACAACATCCATCTCATTCACTTTACATGCTAAGACCACATCATTATATCCATTCAATCCATACCACATATATTCCATGCTATTTCTCATACTGCATACATAAACATACCAATTAATCAATCAACCATCATATATATAGCATTCCAGCGTAGAAACAGCAAGACCTCAACGCATCTCGCTCAAGCCAGAAGCCCTCGCTTAGGCGAAGGAGTTCTTTCGCTTAAGCGACAAGCTCTTGCTTAGGCGAGATCACGACAGAGACAATGGGAGGTTTCTCGCGCACTCTCTTAGGCGAGTCCTCCCTCGCTTGAGCGAGCCCACCCTTCGCCCAAAAGTGAGGTCCCTCGCTTAAGCTGCACTGCAGCGACACACCTCGAGCTCTCACGCGTTCTCGCTTAGGCGAGCATCTGTCGCTTGAGCAAGATGGTATTTCGCTCAAACCAAGACCCTCCGCTTGAGCGAGAGCTCGAGCACGAGCTGGGGTTTGTCCTCTGCAATTCTCGCCTAGGCGAGATAGAGTCGCTTGGGCGAGAATAACAGGTCTCGCCCACTGGTCATCCTGCAACAGCCATATTTTCATACCCAAACAATAACTCTAACCAGCACATACATCCACACTAACATACGAACTCAGACAAACATAGAACAAGGCAAAATGAACACTAAACATGCCAAAAAGAAGGTTTCTAGCTTCCCTTACCTGAAAGGGTTTAACAGAAGACTCCTAGACCAAACTTGATAAGCACAACAAGTCCGATGCTAGCTCAGGGATGACTTAATAAACTGAAAAAAAAAAGAATGATAGTTGAGGCATGAGCTACTCAGAGTAACAGTATCAGGAGTTTCAAGCACGATGGAGATAATACTTACGTGAGGAGGGAAACACCGGTTCGAACTTGCTTGACCACAGTAACACCAAACCCTAACGGAGCGGGAGACGGTTGCGGCTCTAAGGTTTTTCTGAGAATGAGCAAGCAAAGTGGGTTAGGACAGACTTGGAGTTCGGCTATATCACTTGGACCAACTCTAGGTCCAATTACAATGGACAGCCTTTTACTTTAGGGCAGAAAAGAGAAATAAATTTAATGGGCCTTACACAAATACCTATCTTTTTATACAATTTTTTCTCTTTTTTATATTTTTCTTCCTATTACATTATTTATCTTATAAATCTATACTATTATTATTATTATTTAAGTAATGAAAAATAATTTTTTGATTATGAAATTTTGACATTTTTTTCTTACAATCTTAGTGACATTTTTTAAATAATTTTCTATTTTTTTATTTCTCATTCTCAATATTTCCAAATTACTTAAAAAATGACAAATATATTATAAAAAAAATGGTTAAAATTTAATAGTTAAAATATTCGTAAATAATTATTGTAATGTGTCGGAGGCGACCAACGACCAAAAACAGTTGAGCAAGATATGATTGCTATGCTATACTTGATCTGGATATGTGGCAGAGTGAGTGCAGCTGGAAAGTTATCTGCTGACATCATCTTGCTAAAAAACAAAACACAGTAACGCAAGAAGACAAAGACATTACCACAGACTCCAAAATTTAGACTTGTTCCACCCACAAGATTCCCTGGCCCAGCTCATAACCAAAAAAAAAAAACCATTATTCATCATGGACGAAATGAAGATACACCAAAAAAGTTTAATTGGGTTGGGCTCACACAGCAAAATCAAGAACAAGAACAAGAAGAAGAGATGACTGATTCAAAGTTGATGTTTACAGCACAAAAACATCATAACATAAATATATAAAATATACACATGAAAAGGAAAGAACAGGTTTTGGGGGGCACAAAGACGTTTTCTTGATCCCTGCAACCGCGTGGAAGTTTCCAACCAATCTCTACTCAATAACTTTTTTATTTTCACTCGGTGAACCTTTCTGCCCCACTCATCTATAGCCACGCCATTTATGTTTTTTCTCTCCATATATTATAATTCTTCGTTGCTCCAAAAATATTCAAACGGTAACTTCACAGAGCAAAAAAAAAAAACCAAACATGGCAGATCTCCCACCTGGTTTTCGATTCTACCCGACAGAGGAAGAGCTTGTTGCCTTCTATCTGCACAACCAGCTCGAGGGACAAAGACAAGACACCAGCAGGGTTATTCCAGTCATTGACATCAATGGCGTAGAGCCTTGGAATCTCCCATGTAATTTACCTTCAACGTTTTCAGCTCTTTTGTTTAATTAGTACGTTTCAAACCTAAAATGTCTGTTCTTTTTTTCTTTTTTTTTCATCAGCACTTGCAGGGGAGCGTTGTCGTGGAGACACGGAGCAATGGTTCTTCTTTTCGCCCAGACAAGAGAGAGAGACGAGAGGAGGTAGACCCAACAGAACCACCGCAAGTGGGTACTGGAAAGCCACCGGTTCTCCTTGCCACGTTTACTCTTCCGACAACAAAGTCATTGGGATGAAGAAAACCATGGTGTTTTACGAAGGGAAGGCTCCATCTGGAAGGAAAACCAAATGGAAGATGCATGAGTACAAAGCCATTCAACACTCTCACCAATCCAACACAACCCCTCCCAAGGTATCTTCATCATCATTACTATTATAAAACCTTGTATATTTTAATACATGAACGTGTTAAGGTAGTTATATTGTTGTTGGTTTCATATTTAACACAAAGTACGATGTTCTTATAGTTTTTGTTTTGGCAGTTGAGGCACGAATTCAGCTTGTGTCGTGTTTATGTTATATCGGGAAGCTTTAGATCGTTTGATCGACGACCACTGGAGGTTGCAAGAGCTGAGTTACGAGTTGATGGGGATAGAGGTGCTGCTTCAACCAGTGCTCAAGAGAGAGCACCATTGGTGGATGGATCAAGCTCTTCTGATACTTCTCACTCTGGTGATGCTCATATCCATGAAGCTGAAGCTGGAGCAGGGTCAAGTGGAACACATTGGAATACAAGTAATAGAGTTGAGGAACCACTTTGGGAATGGGAACACTTAATTCAGTAGCATATGTTTAGATTAAGTTGCTAAGGATGAGAAATTAATCATCTAAATTTAGATGCAGTTGGGTTAATTAAACTTCCTTCATCTCAAGGAACGTGTATTATAGGATAGGTGCAGGTTAGACTTGTTTGGAAGATTTTTTTTTTTTTTTTGGTTAAAAATATAGAATTTATCGTAGGGAAGTGTCTAAAAAAAATTTATGTGTAAAATTAATGTTACTATTTGTTATTGATTTGTCCAGGGAATAAGATCCCAACATATATAAAAAAGGGAAAGTGACGGATATGTCCTTTTGTTTTGGTGTCTTTGCTAATAGTTTGTTGTTTGTTTTACACTCTTTAAACTTTCTTACTTGGTAGATCAAATGAAATTAATTGATATGTGGCAACATAGTATTCAATGATGTCTCCATAAATGTTTCTTTCATTCAAATTCCATTACTAAGAAAAAAATACCTTTAGAATTGCATACAGACTAGTTGCCTCCGGACAATATTCGTTGATGAGGAAAAAAGACTATTCATCTACCAATTTTACCCACCAATTTGAGATTGTTTTTAATTTCAATTTTTTTATTTATCAATTCGTAATAAGATATATGTTATGATCTAGATAATATTGAATTGATAGTGTTGCAAGTCTCATAATTGATAAAATTAATTTATAATATATAAAATGAATGCAAACTCACTTTAAAAATTGATTTTTTAAAGTTGAATTAGATTTAAAATTCATTTCTTAATATGGTATCTTAGTCATGAATTAAAGTCTATTCTAACAAAATTTATTGTATATTTTTATTATTTCACCGACTCAATAATACGTCCAGGATGTATATTCCTATATATAAAATGAATATATTAAAAATATCACATCAACTAATAATAAAATTAATTTATATTATATAAAATGAGTGCAAATATTACCTAATAAACTAGTTTTGTAAATAAGTTATCAATATAAATTATATATAAAAATATATAGAATACTCAATTTGAGAATTAGACATAGATTTTGACACGTGTATAACTTTTTTTTTTTCGAATCCATGTCTAAAAATGAGACCCCTTCGATATATGGTTTCATGTTTCTAAGTCTTGATTTGGAAAGCAAGAAAAAGAAACACAGTGATGTCTCTTCATTGGATTCAAATCATTAAAACTTCCAATGACATGTTTGAGCAAGTTCATATTTCAAAGGAATGGAACAATCAACTGACCTAACCTCTTAATATCTTGTATTGAAAATTTGGTCAAATTGCCACTACCTTTCCTACAACTAGGAAAAGGATGGGATAAAAAATTGTATACTAAGCCATAAATTTTGTTTCTTTTTCCAATAGCGTGTTAGTGGATTATGTACATAAATTAATGGCCTTATGATTATTTAAGAAAAATAAAAGTGTAAATGAATTGAGAATTTTGAAAATAAATTTTTTTCTGTCACCAAAAATTGACATTTTTTTATAGAATGAAGCGTGATCTTCTTAATTAAGAAAGAGAAAAAGACTCACACAACCATTATTATTGCAGAAGACAAAAAAAAAAAAAAAAAAAGGAGAAGAAGAAAAAAAAAACAAAAATTATGCAATAGGGGTGGCAAAACGGGCCTGTCCAGCCCGTTTTGGCCTGGCCCGTATGTGGCCCGTCAAAAATGAGCCGGACCGAGCTGGTCCATCCAATTTTTTTTTCTTTTTTTTTAACTTTTTAAAAGTTTTTTAATTTGTTTTCAATTTTTTTTAATTTTATTTTTTAAATTTGTTTATATTTACATATAAATTATTATTAAAGTCATATTTAATCAAATAAAATATTTTTTAAACTTTTAATTGATTATATAATATTTTTAATTAGACAAGTTAAAATAATTATTAAATTTACATATTAAATTATTCAATTATAACTAATAATTCAAACTTAATCTGTAGGTGTTAATGATTTAAATTACAATACTATTATATATTTATACATTTAAAATATATAATATAAAAATTAATCTTTTTAATTATTTTTACTTTATTTTATTTTTTAAAAACAACCCAACGGGTTAGAACGAGCTGATCCATACTTTGGCCCATCAAGTTGACAGACTGGACGGGACGGGTCAGAACGGGCTGACGGGTTGAAATATTCAACTCAACCTGTTCTTTTTAACACGGGCTGACGGGTTGGACCCATTTTGCCACCCCTATTATGCATCATTATTAATATTATTTAACGCTCTCACATGTGAGAGATCATTGTTAAGTTCAACTTTTACTTCTCAAAGTATATCCTTCATTCATCTCTCTTATTCCTTCTATCTAAGTCATTATTATTTCATTTGTTTATTTTCATCTCTTAACTTCCTAAGCTCCTCAACTTCTACCATTCTCTTTTGATCATTTCTTTTAATAAGACCTTGAAAGGTTGTAAATTCAGGAATATTATTCTTTAAAAAATCTTGCATATGTTCGTCCGCATAGGATTATCATTGTATCTTCGTTAATTGACACCTGTTGAGAAGTTCACACCTACAGTGATTGAGGATTAACTGACACCTTCCTAAACTGATTAAGAGGCGCACGCGGTTAAGATTAATTTGATAGCAACAACAAAGGCTCAATACTAGGAGTTGGAGAAAAAAATCCTTTTCTTGTTAATAGGACAACTCAAATCTTTGCTTGTTTTAATAGCTTTTGGAGGCTCAATACTCAGGATTTGAAAAAGACATCCTTTTCTTTTTAATAGGATAACTCAAAATCTTTACTTGTTTTGATAGATTTCAGAAGCTCAATCAACAAAGTTGGAGAAGACATCTCTTCCTTTTAAAGTTGGAGAACCCAAATCTTTGCCTGTATTTTGAGTTAGAATTAATTAACATACACATTTTACACTTAATCATGAAAATTAAAAACTTAATAACAATAAAATATACATCATATAATAATTTAATCTAATAAATTACGACTTTCGTCATTTGCATTTGTAAAACATTGATCATACTTATTTTCGATTATATTGACAATGTAATTAATAATAAAACGTTTAAAAGTCTCACATTATCGATTACATTATTTGCACAATCGATTACTCAATTTTTTTTTAATTTAATCTTTATATTTGATATATTTGCGAATTTTACTCTCGATATTTATTAAAATAGAATAATTTTGTACATTTTAATTTGATATTAAATTAAATTAAATATATATATATATATATATAAATATTGTAAGGCCCATTAATTTTGGCTTACTATTTTCTATCCTAGAGTAAAGGGCTGCCCCTTGTGCTTAGGCCTAGAGTTGGCCCAACTGATAAAACCCGTTTCAGTTGTCCTAACGCTTCACTTTCTTTGCATTCACAAAACATTAAGCTGTTCCTCTCCACCGTACCGCTAGAGTTCTGCTAGGGTTTTGAATCCCACCTCGAACCAGTTCGCCTAGAAGCTCTAGTAGTGATTCTTCTTCCACTTCTTCAAGTCCATCACTCGAGCTGCTGTGCTCCGAGGTTCTGCGTTGAAGTTCGGTTAGCTTTTCCCAGGTACGGGAAGTTAGGGTTCTAGTCTTTTTGGTGTTGTTTTGGCTGTTCTTGAGTTAGTTACTGATTGTATGAATAAATCCTTCGGTTTGGTGTGATTGAATGCTTTGTATGCTTGGTGGTTCGATAGATATGGCTGTTGCAGGGTGAAACAATGGCAAGACATGTTAATCTCGCCCAAGCGAGCCAGTCTCGCCTAGGCGAGACAAACAGGGATTTGCCCAGGCTAGCTTGCGCGAGAGGTCGCTCAGGTGACCCGCTCAAAAATTTGAGCGAGCAGGTAACTTGCCCAGGCGAGAGGGGTCTCGCCTAAGCGAGATCCCGCGTTGCTCACGCCCCTGATCTTGTGCCCTCGCCTAGGCGAAGGGAGAACTCGCCTGAGCGAGACCCCTCAGCCTGAGCGAGGCGCTGGGCGAGACAGTGCTGTGTTTGAATGTTTGTTGATTCCTGGATGGTCTGTTTTGGTTGAGTATGATTGTATGTGAGTGATATGTATATAATGGAGTATGAAGTATGTTTGGCATGATTCATGAATTGTAGATGATAGGTTGGTATGAGAATCGGCATGTGAATTAAATGAGACGGATAATATTAAAGTGGCATGATAACATGATGAGTTGGACCTTATTTACATGGATAAACTTTGAGATGTTGGAAAGGAGTGGGGCCTGGATCACGAAAGGCGTTGGCTTCAAAGGTTGGTACGAGTGATGTACATCTATGCTTGGTAATTATTATTTGGTTATGTGTATGAGGTCGATATGTGTCAGTGCATAATTCCTTGGGGTCTCTAGGTGAGACTTCCAGGGTTGCGCTTCAGTGGTCGGGACGTAATCCCATGGCCCCTGTTAGTGGGTGTTCATGGTGGTGCCCCATCTGTATAAATAGGTAAGGATTCAAGTTAAGGTTGCATCCTGACACTCTAAGGAGCCAGTTAGTCTCACTTAGAGCGGACTGACTCCTGTGGTGAGAGTAGCAGGAGGCCTGAAATTCATTAAGGGCTAACCTTGTGGTGAGGGAAAATTGATTCATCGTAACACTTGCAACACTTTGCTCGGGGGTGAGCAGCTCGGGGGTGAGCAGAGGTATCCACCACAAGTGCGGGCATCCGCTGAATCCAACCAGGTTATACGTATCCGGATGAGTCGAGTCGAGTCGTAGTGTATTGCATGAAGGGTCATGATATGTTTGGTTGTTGTGTGGGTATGAGATGAAGAAAATATAATTGACTGTATGATGATTATGTTTTTGGCTCTAGCTTACCCGTTTTGTTGTATGGTTGTATTGTATGTGGCTGTTTTTCCTTGCGATGATCATCAACTTGGCTGATGGGAGCAGATGGGCGAGGTCCTCGTGGTCAACAAGGGAATGGTGATTCCGCCGCTTAGCCATCCGGGCTTGGAGTTTTCTTTATGTTTTCCTTAGGGCTATGGCCCATGTATCTCTTTATGTATTTCTACTCTACACTCCATGTTTTTTTTTTCGTTTTCAGCTTTCCTTTGGCCTCGTGGTGTGCCTGGGTTTTGTCGGGGTTGTGTTGAGAACTCCAGGACTGCGCGATTATACTATCTTATGTGTGGCGTTTCCTTTAATTGCGTTTATAAATTAAATGGGACGTTACATTTATGGTATCAGAGCGGTCATTCCTTAGGTCTGTGGACTTGGGTTGTCCGCTTAGCTTTCTCTGTGTGTCTCTAAGTGTTTAGTTAAAATTCTTGCCTTTATCGAGCCTAACCAAGTGATTTTCTGTGTGCCAGTGGACTATGGCACCTCGTCATCGAGCTTCTCAATCATCCCAGGGGGACGCACCATATATCGCCAGAGCCATAAAGGCGATGGTGGCAGCTATGGCGCAGCAGAGTGCTGCGATGATGCAGCAGCATGAGGCATCCATGCAGTGACAAGCAGCATCGCTTGAGCAGCAACAGGCAGTGATGCAGCAGATGGAGGCTGCAAGGGTAGCTGCTGAGGATGCTCATCGACAGCACATGGAGGCCCTCCGCCAGTTGGAGGAGAACAGGGCGGTTGCCCCTGTGTTTGGTCCTGAACCACGACCTACAGTCAGGGAGTGGAGCCTGGAGGACTTTCTGAAACACCACCCGACGAAGTTTGACGGGAAGACCAGTCCTGACGCCGCAGACCAATGGCTGAAGGACCTAAAGCGCATCTATGACGCCAAGATGTGCCCTGCGGAGAACAGGTTGGCGTTCTCAGTTTATATGCTCACGGGGGAGGCGGAGCATTGGTGGAGCAGCACCAGATCCATCTTAGAGGAGAGGGATGAGCCAGTATCGTGGGAGACTTTCAGGGAGAGATTCCTATCCGAGTACTTTCCCGACAGCATCCGGTACGCCAAGGAGGTGGAGTTCCTCTAGTTGACCCAGGGAGGGAAGACTATTACAGAGTATGCTGAAAGGTTCAAACACCTCAGTCGTTTCTACACCCTGCCACTCGATGAGGAGTGGCGATGCAGGAAGTTCGAGAACGGGCTCCGCGGTGACATCCGCTTGATGGTGGCTCCTTTGTCCATCAAGGACTTTGCCGCTCTGGTAGAGAAGGCCAGGGTGATGGAGAAGATGAAGCGCGAGGTGGAAGGCCAGCGCCCACAGCAGCCACAGCCACCTCAGAGGATCGGCGGACCATCTAGGTCCAAGCCCAGGCATGAGGAGTGGAGGAGACCGTATGATAGGCCCCACCATCAGTCTCAGGGGTCTAGGGGTCTTCCTCATCAGCAGGGTCGAGTGCAGTGCTATATATGTGGGGGACCTCATCTGAGGAGTGCTTGCCCGCGTATGGAGGGTTACCGTCGGTGCAACAACTGTGGCAAGGAAGGCCACTTTGGGAAGGATTGTCCTACCCTTGCTAGGACAGCAGCACACCATCCAGTTCAGACTCCTCACCAGCACCAGCGGAGAGATAGAGGCAACCGGCCTCAGGCGACAGGCAGGGTATATGCCATGACCGGAGCAGAGGCTGCAGGCTCAGGTAATCTTGTTATAGGTCGATGC
>Ga0214542_1007333_pt1 | contig 19238 bp, 6 predicted proteins | sample CNSS1metaG_FD_160096 | JGI IMG/M metagenome (GOLD analysis project Ga0214542, IMG submission 160096) | Root nodule microbial communities from cowpea collected in UCLA plant growth center, Los Angeles, California, USA - CNSS1 | ecosystem: Host-associated > Plants > Roots > Nodule | place: USA...
GAAAGAAAAAAAAAAAAGAACGGAAAAAAAAAAAAACGCGGCTAAAGACGAAAGGGGAAAAAGCTAGGGTTAACTTTTTTTTTTGGTTGGTGCGGGAAAGGAATAAAAGGAAGAAACGACACCGTTTGGTTGTGTGTGAATTATAGGAAATGCCCCTGGTTTGCTTTGAGGTGCGAGGGATGCGAGTGCGGTATATATGGGACAGTGTGGGAACGAGTTTGAGGGTAGATTCCGAATCATAATTATCATTGCTCAAGCCTCATCTGACACGTGGCATTCTTTCAAAGGATCATTTTGTGTTTTCTTTTCTGACTTTCCCTCTTATGGCCCAACGTGAATTTTGTGGGTAGGAGAATCTGGGGACAATAATCAAAGGGCCTTTTTTTTAATTTTCTTTTTGTTTATTTTATATATAAAACAAATATTTTTATTCTCTTATTAATTTTTAACACCGCCTCATCATTCATATTTTTAATTCTAGTTGTATTTGTTTTGCATACGACACTTAATTATATATATATATATATATATATGGGCTTTCTTTATTGTAACTTTATTATTAAGAAAATATGATGTTTGTAATCTGGGTTTAGAATTTATTACCTTGTACACAATTAATTCTACATATTACGTTGTTAATATAAAATCATCCTTAAAATGAAAAATAGGTTTGGTGTGTTTTTTTTTTTTTTGTCCTTTTTGTCCATTAATGATGAACAAAGTTGTAATGTTGGATATTTAGTATGGAAAGAGAAAGGGGGAAAAGAAGGAAGTTGTAGTAGCATTATACATCACCTCCAACAGTGGATGTTGACAAGGGAGGGATAATAGAATGAAGAAGAATGAAATTTGTAACCATGAAGGGTATGTAGTAAAGTTTGTCTTGGTCCATTTTAAAACTAAAAGTGATGTTGTGTATATAATCAAATAAGATTGATTGTAGGTTTTAGATTTAATCATTTCCATATCGTTTAAAAAGTAGTTATGAATTAGATTGAATTTACAAAATTCTATATAGTATTAAAATAATTAGGTAATATTTTATTACATTGGAAGAAAGTTTTAGGAATGAAGCACTAAATTCGATAACGAATCTGATGTGATTTTGCAATTGGGATATTTAATTAAAGTTTGAACAACATTCTAAGATTAAAAAATGCATAAATATAAAAGAGAAAAATAGCTGAGAGTCTATCATATAAAAACAATAACTTGAAAGCTATAAGTTAAACAAATTTGTTTGATATTAGGATAAGGTTAAGCTAGGTCAGAATATCTAACCCTAATTGTTTATGTGTAAAATACAATTTTGTATCTCAATTTAAATTTAAAGTAAATAAGCATTTTATCTTATAAATGAGGTTACCAGTGCCTTGTAAAAAAAACACATTTGAATTGAATATACATTTGAAACTTTGAATAGTCTTTTATATTATATGTTCTTTGTGTAAAAAATTGAGCAGTTGTTTACATGTTCGTGAAAATTTGACTATAGACCATATAACTATTTGAAAAATTTTGTATGAAATTTTGAATAATCTTTTACATGTTTGTAAATTAATTTATTTTTCTTGATACATCAGTTAATCATCATCTTATTTCACCAACTTGAAATTCAGTAGGAATAGACCCAAAGATCTAGTTGGTTATAGAGTCATAAACTTAAAGCAAGTGATTCATTGAAATAGTCATTAAGGAATCATACTGGAGTTTGATAATCTTAGGTTCTAGATACCTGAAACAAATATAGAGTTACCTTTAAAAGCACTTATAAGACATGAGTAATTGCACCTAAATAAATTAAAACTGCATTAATACAATAGAAGTATAAGTGGTGAAATCTAATATCAACATGTTTTTATCATATTGAATTCATTTATATTATTTGAAATATGTCTTACTTCATTTTACACAAACCAAACATGTTCTAAACATTGTGTATTATTCTAAATCTTTGTGAATACAACACTTGTTATACTTCAACCACCAAGTATACTTATTGGAAAATTGATTGCATTAGAGTATCAACATCATGTTGTGATGACTTTAGTTCCGTAATGATTTCAATTAATTTCATTGTTGAAGTTACCACAACATGGCATGACTTCAATCAATTTCATTACAAAACTAAAGTTGTTACAGTATGACACAACTTAGTTCATCCGCGATGAAGTTGATTCAGCATGGTACAATTTACTCGTTTTGAAATTATGTCAACCAAGTACGACCCCTGTCTTACCCTTATTCTATTTACTTTTGTCATTTTTCTTATCATACATCGTCTTTGTTAATTCCACGTGCATTTTTTTTTTTTGTGTTCTTGGTAATCTTTCATCCTTACATCTTTACCACTTAATCCTTGGGAAGAATAACACGAAATCCCTAAAGAAGTAACTTGACCTCAAACTAACACCTTCATACCATGTTCAACTATAATATTAAGCATATCCAATATCCTAATTTAGATTTACAACATGAACTAAAATCTAGTTTAATTCATCTTTTGCCAATATTTTGTGGTCTTGCATGTGAAGATCCACGTAAGCATCTAAAGGGATTTCACATCATTTGCACCACCATGAGACCATTTACAGTTCATGAGGAGCACATAAATCTTAAAGCATTTCCTTTTTCCTTGCAATATGTTGTTAAAGATTGGTTATATTACCTTCCACCAGGGTCATTTACTAGCTGAAAAAATCTCAAGAGGCTATTTTTGGAGAAGTTCTTCACATCATCTAGGGTAACATCTATCTACAAAGAAAGAGACTTGTGGCATTCATTGGGCCTTAATTTGGGCCTGAAAAGTCAACAAAAAGCACTAAAATATAATGTCCGAGAGTGAAAGAAGAGCTTGGAGCTTCAAGTTCCCCATCACTTGGAACTATTAGGTTCAAGGAACTATGCAACTCTCTCTCTCTCTCTCTCTCTCTATATATATATATATATATATATATATATATATATATATATATATATATATATATATATATATATATATAAAATCTCTTGTCTATTGTAACATTCACTTTGTTAAATGACAATTGAGTTTGTAAGGCCCACTAATTTTTTATTATTACTTTACCCTAATTCTAAAGGGGGCTACCCCAAATCAGTTGGGTCTAGGGTTGGCCCATAAGGACCCAAAGACCCTAAACCCTAAACCAACTAACATCCTCATTTTTGCCACTTTACAGAAACACAGCCACCTTACTCTCTCAATCTCTCCAACAATGCTCTGCTAGGGTTTTGAGACCTATTCGATTTCAAGTGACTTTGACTCATTCTTCCATCCACGTTAGTTATTTTCAGTTCGTATTCTTCCCCTTTAGTTGGATTTTCGTGATTATAGCTAGGGTTCACCAATGTAACCCATTTGGAATCTGTTTCCACCATTTTTCAGCTCCCCAAATTTGTTCTCAAAACTGTGGTGCTCGTAGCTTAAGTGTCAATGTTTCTGTTAACCTCTTTCCAGGTAAGGGAAGTTAGAGTTTCACACTTTAAATCATGTTTAGCTTGTTCTTGTTGTTTTTCGTGTTTTAGCATGCATGGGTGAAGTTCTAATGGTATGAATGTGAACTGTGCGACTGGTATGACTAAATGGATGAACTGAGCATGCGCGAACAGTGGAGGGTTCTGCTCTTCTCGCCCAAGCGAGCGTGTCTCGCCTAGGCGAGATTAGCAGTGACTCGCCTAAGATGCCTGCGTGAGCTGTCGCTTAGGCGAGTAGCTCCTGTTTTGAGCGAGAGTCCATCTCGCTCAGGTAAGGAGGTCTCGCCTCAGCGAGATAACGCGAAGGCTATTGTTTCCCTCTTTCAAGCCCTCGCCTTGGCGAAAGGGGCTCGCTTGAGCAAGAGAAGCCCCTTGCCTGAGCGAGAGTTGGGCGAGATAGTGCTTTGATTCTGTTTCTTTCTTTGTTTTTGGATGTTTGATCCATGTTTGGTTGAATTGCAATGTTAAAGCATGAGATGAATGAATATACATGAGTAAAAGGATGTATGAGTTGTGGATGATGAACTTGGCATGATCTTGGTATGTAATGAGCATGAAATGGTTGGCTATAAAAGTGACATGGAATTGGTGTGAGCATGAATGTGATATTGATTAAAGGATTATGTTATTGGTATGGTTAGGACGTAATTCCACGACGGTGTCGTGGTGGTGCCTCAATTGTTAGGGCGTAATTCCATGAGTCTCTAGGTGAGACTTCATGGTGGTGCCTCAGTTGGTCGAAGCGTAATTCCATGACCCCTGTTAGTGGGAGTTCATGGTGGTTCTTCATCTATATAATTTAGTAAGGATTCAAGGTAAGGTTGCATCCTGACACTCTAAAGAGTCAGTTAGTCTCACATAGAGCGGGCTGACTCTTATGGTGAGAGTAGCAGGAGGCCTGAAATCCATTAAGGGCTAACCTTGTGTGTGGAGGTTGAGACACTATAACACTTAGCTCGGGAGAGCAGCTCGGTAGAGCATGGAAGTCCATCACAAGTGCAAGCATCCGCTGAATCCGACTAATTATATATATGTCCGGATGAGTCGTATCTCGAGTCTCAGTGTATTGTTTGGAAGGTCATAACATGGTTGGATGATGTATGTATATTTGACTGTGGAAGTGTATATGATTGTATGATAAATCCTTTTTTGCTCTAGCTTACCTTTTTGTTTGTTGTATGTTCTGTCTGGTGTGGTTTTCTCTCTTTGCGATGATCATCAATTTATTGATGTAAGTAGATGCGAGAAATACTTGTGGTCAACAGGAAAATAGTGATTCCGTTGTGTAGCCATCGGGACTAGATGTTATTCATCTGAGTTTCATTTGGGACTGAGGCCCATGTATCGTCTTAGGATTCATTTGATTTACTATCAATCTTTTACTTTATATTGTATCTGGCATCGTGGTGTGCCTCAATTATGGTCCTCTGAGTACTTTGGATATCTGTAGGAGTGACGTTATATTCCGTTGATATTGCTTTTTATACTGTGTGATATTTCCTTTAATTAGTTTTATTAATTAAATTGGGTGTTACAAAGTTCCTGTTTTGAAAGTACTATTTTTATCCTCAGGGTCATTAAAAGAGTATTTATCTTATTTTCTTCTTCAAAGAATATTCCTAAGAAAAGGATCCCCTTTAAGTGAGTTTAATAATATTAAAATTTCCCTTGAAGTCTTTCACTACAAGATGAAAAAATGGCATGATTTGTCTTTAAAAAAAATTGTATCTCATAGATGAAATCTTTTCATGATTTAAATTTCTTCACGCACCCCCATTTTCAAAATGACCATTATCCTTCATAAGATCATGTTCTAGAAATTTTTCAGAACAAGCTTTCCAAAATTTTCAAAATATGATTTTTGCGACAGAATTTCTGGAATAAGATTTTCGTGAATTGAATTTTCGAAATGAATTTCTTGAACGAAATTGCAAAATAAGATTTCCAAAATGTATTCAGAACAATTTTTTTGGGACAATATTTCTTGAACAAGTTTTCCAAAATAAAATTTTCATAATCAACTTTCCAAAATACATGAAAAATACGTTTTACAAATAACTTGTCAGAACAAGTTTTTTAGCTGCAACACATTCTCTTTCTCTTTTTCCTCAACGACGGCAGAGGAGACAACAATTACGGTGTGGTGCAATTAAGTAGTTGTATATTAAGTTTTTTTTTTTTTAATGAATACGGATGGATTTAGTGATGATTGTGTGCCCGAAGCATAATCTAACTTTGGTGGTATGTTTATTTTCAGATTGGAAACTACTCTTCAAGATACTTATTCCAAAATTAAAAAAAAAAAGAATTCAAAATAATTGTTCCGAAAGGTCAAAGTATACCTTTCAAAATATCCAATCCAAAATGTATTTTTTAAACTTTTCGAATTGAATGTTCTGAAAAATATTTCTGGAACAACCAATCCAGAAAATGTAAAAAAGAAAAGATACAGGGGCTTTTATCGTAATTTTAGTGAGAGATAGTTTGGGAATTATAAATTTTATGGATGTGCAAGAAGTAGAAAGGGGAATGCAGAAAGTAATAGCCCAAATCGGAAAGATATGAAAAAGACAACTTTCAGTTTTTTTATCTACTTTATTTCACTTAAAAAACGAAGGGAGCAATTTTTATGATGTAACCTTCTGTTCCCTTTCACTTTTATGCAACCAAAATAGAACAAAACATCGTTTATTGGTCCGTTACCAAACTTCTTAAAAAATTGCCTCACGTGCTCTTCTTTCATACCTTTTCTTTTACTTCCTTTATACATAACCAAACTTATTTAACAAGCACGGATGCACTCACTACAACAAGTCTTCAAATAATGTAAAATTACAGTATTTTTTCCAACAAAATGTGCTTCGGTGCCTAAATAGATTGTATTGGTCTCGTATCTTTAAAGAAAAAAAACCAACAATAAATTTTCTTCTCTGCTCCTAAATAGATTGTATTGGTCTCGTATCTTTAAAGAAAAAAAACCAACAATAAATGTTCTTCTCTGCTCGTCAATCGGAAGGTGATTTCTTTATTTTTTCTCTTCTTACATTTTGTTCTCGGTAAATAGAGAAGTAAAGAAGACGAGCAGAAAAAGAAATTTGTTCTTAATTTTGTTTCCTTAAAGATACGAGACCAGAACATAGATGAGACCAGAACATAGATGAATCTTAAGATTCATACCCAGTCACCAAGGCGTTGAAGCAAACATGGATCAGTAACAATTTTCCAAAGGCTCACTTGCAATTATTTTTTGTAGATCATTAACAGTTAGCCTTAGTAATTCAAAGGCATTATTAGATGAGACCATTTTTATTTTTGACAAAAAAGAAAACAAACACCATCTAAGCTTAATGGTGTAGTCAACATCTTCAACACTATATCGAAGGAATGGTATTACTTTTGTTGTTGAAGACATCATATTTGCAGGCAAACAAGGAACTGGAGTAGGATAATGACACAAAAAGGATCACATACAATGTGACAGGAATATCAACACACTTGTTTCATATGTGAAAGAAAAGGCATGAATAAAAAACCAAGTATTCCACACCACATCCAAAAGCTCCTCCCTATTGTAAGTGGTCTCAACAACCCTGACCACATCATAAATCAACACCCTCGTCAAGACCTTTGGAACCGATCATCACATTTGAATCAATTTGTTTGTCAAACTTCTTTTTCCTCCTTGCTTCAAACTCTTGAAACCCCTCCATCTAGATCATTCATCAATCGTTCAATTGTATTGAAAATTAAACCTATAATTCTATCATTCAAATAGGAAAGGTAAAAGTTAAGAAACAAGATCATACCTGTTGCAATTGATCCATTGATATAGGATTACCATGCAGTGATATGTTCTGAAGAGCTTTGCAGTCTTTCAATAAATTCCGAGGTGCCTGTCCGAAACGAACCAAAGTGTCATAAAGACATTTGAAATATTAGGAAATTGGCTATAATATAAATTTGTAACGCTTGGGCTTTCGAGAGGCAAACAAAAACATTCAAATACAATTGATTTATAAAGAAAAAAAATGGAAAAGGTATCATTGTGTAAAAATAGTTTATTACCTACAAGATGAACAACTATGATGCCATAGTCCAAACCCACCAATGTGAATTCTAGTTAGTATGGAATATGTAATTCAAAGTCAAAACTACTACTTAGCAGGTATCGTTAAAAGTTATCTGTAAAATTTAATAAGTATGGTTAAAAAAATGCTACATTTCCGAATATCAACTTGGCAATTGTTAGTCGACCCCTTGATGGACTCTAACTAGTTCTCATAATAATGAATAACTTCTCATGCATATTCGTGGGAATGAAATTGGATATTCCTAATATTCAAGTAAAACCCTTGAAGCAAACCGATGCAAAAAAGAAACAGGAACAAACCTACCTCTCATCGATTTTACACATCCTTCCAACTACATAAATAATATCACACACACACAGTAGTGGAGAAGTTAATGTGATGAATGAAAATTACTCCATATAAAACCAAGCTCCCCAAGTGAGAGAAATTCTCTTCACTCTCAAACTGTATTACTGATCCCAATGATGATCCCCCCATCCAAAAAAGTACTTTATGACAGAAAACACATGCACTTTTAACAACTTCCGAAATTGCCTCACTACCCCTCCAAAACAGAAAACATTAACAAAAACTATTAGTGCCAAATTGTTTTGGGCCTACATTGATAAACCTTTAAAGGCTTATTTCCAATAGCGTCCTGTTTCCTAACAATTCCACCTCCCAACAGATTAGCTTTGTCCTAAACTCTAATAGTGAGAAATTTGGCATAAATTGACAAAGCCACTCCCAAGTAGCCTCATCTACTGCCTGCGATTTCCATAAAACTTACCATTCCTCAACTTCCCCAATATCTTTGCCCCCAGGAGTTGTTACCACGGCTTCAGGAAATGGTGCATCAGAGTTGGCCACAGTCAAACTGGGAGGCAACGGCGCAACATTGAACCTGATGTCATGGATTTAAGTTGTGAAACATGAAAAATTAGATGAACCTTTGTTGAATTTGGGAGCTTCAATGGGTATGCCAATTCCACAACCCACGCCACAATTTGAAAGGGTCCAAATTGGCAAGGGAAAGTGTAGGATTGATACGATGACCTACGGTCTGCTGCTTATGGGATCACAGCTTCACAAAATCCCAGTCTCACTCTTCAAATGTTAGTGCCCAACTATGTTTATGAGTTGCCTTCTTCATGGATTGTTGGGCCCTATGAAGATTGAATTTCAATTGTCTAATACTCTCATCACTATCAACCAAAACCAAAGCTGCAGAATCCATTGCATCTTCCGTAATCTGAAAGGGCATCTTAAAAGGAGATGTTCGACCATAAACCACCTCAAAAGAAGCCCTTCTTCTGAGTTAAAGTTGCCAAGGGCTAGCTATGCCATTTTGCCATAATCTTGAATGAATCTACTATAATATCCCACAAAGCCCAACCCAAGAACTCACGAATATTCTTGGTAGAAGTTGGGGTAGGCCACTCCAAAACTTACCTTGGAAGGATTCATATGTACACCCTTTCCAAATATGACATCAGAGCACTTTTTGCACTGAAATAGCTAGGACTTTGCCAACATTGGTTCTCCCACATTTACCACCCAAGTATAACACATAGGCATCCACCACCACTATGTACCACCAACCTTGATACAAGAAGCTTAATGTATGCCATTAGATGAGCATTAGTAGTATTTGCACAAACTCACACAATACGTAGTGGTAGCCTCTAAGTTCAGTGGGCATACAAGTTCACTAGCTATGAAATCATGGGTAGTGTCATTGCCTACCAGAAGAAGAGTGGGTAACCAGGCAGCTCCTCCTCCCAATTTGATGGTGCTTGTTTGAGCAAGATCACTAGGATCGTTTATGCCATAATTGATTATCTAACAAAACATGTTCTCGACATCACCAAAAGAAGTGTAACTAACAAGTCTACCATCGCCTATGGGTGAGGCAAATGGGTCATCACCTATCCAAATAAGAGGGTGTAAATGTAAATCTAGATAGAGGTGGTTTGGGCCTTAATTGACCCTACACTTGAAGAAAAGCCCACAAGTGCAACTATTCATAAACTCTAGTGAGAGGTTATGAGTACCTATTTCAATTGAGTAACCTAGTTGGCCATCATCATAACAATTGAGAAGAGACTATTTGAAGGAGTCCCAATGGAGTCTGGGATTGGCATCGAAGAGGGCCAGAGATTCAACATCGACTAGAATTAGACAAACTAGATTTACAAGTCAGGTTTTAGGGTTGAATTAGACTTAAAATCCACTAATTTAATATGGTATTAAAGTCATCAAGAGCCTATCGTAGTTGAGATTAGTTTGGTCTATCGTGTTATGCACTATTGGGCTCCCCTTTATTCCCATACCCAATGTCCTTAGCATGAGTGTTCAATGTCCTCTATGTGAAGCGATGTGTTGGAGATTTCACATCGGTTAAAGATATGACCAAATTATAACATATAAGTTGGTGCAAACATCGTCATACAAGCTGATTTTATAAGTTTGAGTTAAGTTTAAATTTCACTAATTTAAGAGAGAGGACTATGAACCAATGGCAAGTCATACCTTAGATATTGATTTAAGAAAGGGGAATGTGCAATTTTGCTGTATGTTTTGAATAGAAAAGTAGGTCTTGACCTTTGCCAACCACTTTACAAAGTCAACATCAATGAAGAAGGGAGTCTACCACCTTTAGAATACAATGTGATGTCATCAGAAAAAACACCACCGTCCATTGGAATGGAGACGAGATCCCGCTAAGTCGGGAAAAAAATTGTGAATCTCTCACGCATAGTATAGTAGACACAAACTTGGAGGGTGCATTGGAAGAAGAGATAAGGGAATCATGTTTAGTGGTTTGGTCGAAAATGGAAGAATCATACGAATGGAGATAGAGCTTTATGGCAAGAATGATGAAATTGAGAAGTCATCCAATTGCACATGCATAGAAGAGATAAAGTTCAATGAAAGCCCCAATTACAAAGGGCACCTACAAAGAAAATGGATATAACAAAAGTGGTTCATGTAATGTACATCTCCTCCTTACCACACTCAAGAATTGCACTAATAGACCTAAGCGACTGGCACAAAACTTATGGATGGAGGACGCCTATGAATTTTCTTCTACACCTTGTCCACCAGAAAATATTCTCACTTACAAACTCATGGCATCGACATAATTTTGCTTTTGTGTCTTCTTGCTCATCGAAAACCACTCACACTCATGGACTTATGGCAACAGTAGGGTTTTGCTTTCATATCTCTTTGTCCTTCGGAAAGCAATTGTAGTCACAAGTCATTTTTGGTTTCCACTCTCGCATTTCCTTGGTTTCGTTTTTATCTCTTTCGCTTGTGTCTCCTCTTTTATATCATACTTTTGTAGAAAATAAAATCTACAATCCATATCACGTCCCACGATTTACAATTTTGTGAGCTTTCCATGATCCTAGTCATAATTTCAATTTTAACTACCTTGATTACTACTTAATAGTTTTGAACCAACGTTGGTAAACCTTTAATAGGGCCTTTTTCCTCCTAATATCAACCCAGATCAAAATTGAGATTAAGTAAGTGACTTGATTGGTTTCACTCAGCCATGTGCTTCACAATCTTCGAGTTTTGTAGTGATGTGGTGGTTAGTTTGTGTTCTCTCTACACATGTTGTTATTGCACTCTTGAATACATCTAATACAGCTCATTGGATATACCTCATAAATATTTTAAAGAAGATAAATTGGTTTGAGAGAGGACAGAATCAAAGTCCCAAGGGCAGTTTAAGGGCAATATAACCACCACACAAAGTCACCTGTTTAATAAGCAAACAACAAAAACTATTTTATACTATATGTGTAATATAAAATTATATATTTAGTGATGTGTCATGTCATAAGGTTTAACTAGAGACCCACTGGTTCAACCAATGAATTTCTAACTCGGTACCTTGGTAGGGTTAATGACCTATTCAGTTATGATAACACTGCATACCATGGAAGAGTTGATTTTTGGAAACTCAAATCCTAATTCATGGCAAATGATGATTATTATTTCTTTAATTAAGAACTTTAAAAAAGCTAGCTATATATTCTTTCTATAGGTTTTTGGTTCAAAAAGTTTATGCATATCTTGATCCTAATTACTTTAAATTTATGGATATGATGCCTGATCATATAATGTAGCCCAAAAATTTATATTGCCGCATCAGTTTTTAATTAGTCTCTTTGGATATGTAAGTTAAAAACATTCTGTTAATATAAAGGTAGATATGTTACAACTTTCATCACATGAATGCAGGTAGTTGAACTCAATAGTTAATATAATTTGGCTAAATCTTTCCCGTTGTTTTGTTAATGCTTCAAAAACACATTTTAGGACTAAAGTACTTGCTTCCTGATTCATACAAAATTGCAATGGATAGCAACAAAATTCTAGAGAAGGAACAAAGAGGAAATCAATATCCGACCAATTTTTGCTTTTAAATATAGATGAATTGTCCTTAGAAGATGTTCATACAATTTTAGAACATAGAAAAATTCAATTCATACTCACAAAATAAATAAATTATTTTAAAGAGAAACAGTAAAATGCATTTAATCAAGTCTAGAAGTCCATAACTTGGAATTCAAAATCACAAAAAATACTACCTGCTTCACATTATTGTTATCCAAGCAAAGTGACTTTAAGTGAGAGAGATTGCACACGGAAGATGGAAGATCTTCTATAAGATTATCTGAAATTAACAAAAAGGTTGGAATTAGCCTCACAGTCAAACACAGAATAAAGGCAAATATAGAGAAAGATAATGTAGATTGTTCTAAAGATCCAAATTATATTAATAAAGAATCAGTCAATGACGAGAAAATTTTAAGATGTATTACCAACATGAAATATTAGCATGTTTTGAAATTATAACTACATATAACCCGCAAATTACTACTGATTAAATTAAACTACACATGTTTGGATTAACTTATTTTGGAGTCATTAGATGGGGGTTGACCGACACCTAAGAGATATTTAAAAAAGTAATCATTCTTGAAAATAACTAAAACAAACATGAACAAACTACAAAGCACAAGGATTCCAAACACTTCAAAATAAGATGTAAGATAAGAAAAATAATCTGAAATATCAAGAAAACATGAAAAGCAATCTAGTTCAGCAAACCCTAAAACAAAAACTTCCATTGAAGAGAAACAAAGATCATGAAGGAAGATCCTCCCTCCTCTTCGGGCTAACAACAAAAAAAATCTAGCTTAGTAAACACATGAAAAAGAACAAGTAAGGAAAACACACGCACATGCCAATATGCAAACATATGCATTACAATGTCCAGGAAATGCATACATGAACAATTTGTTTCTACATAAAACATACCATTCGCTTGTAACTCTTCCAAAGAGGTGCAACTGCCAACAGATTCCGGAAGCGACCGTAACTTGTTATTTGACACATTCAAAAGCACCAACTACAATATTAAATAATGTTTTAGCCTCTAATGTTAAAATAAGGCAAGCATTTCATATTAAAGTCTGCCAAACCATACTTTGAGTTCCTTTTTTTTTTTGTGAGTGCCTAATTATACCAAGCTCTGTGCAAATCAAAATCACAAGTCTATCTATCATAAATTCTTCATTGGATAAGACTACAATATGTGTGTCTGGATCAGAATTCTTAAATTCTATAAGTCCTAATTAAATATTATTCAAGGTTCAGAGAAGTTAAGACGATTTCAAGAGAAAAAGAAATTATATGTATTCACTTGAAGCATTGGCAAATAGACAAGAACAGACTACATCGGATGGCACAATAAAATATGATTTTTTTTTTTTCATTATGACGAGTAACATCGTTTCTTACATGTATGACATGGAGACAACTACCTTTTTGAAATGTCTACACTCAAAGGATAATTGCAAATTTTCAAAATTGAATCATGAAGCAAATAATCATATCTAGGTATAAATACATTAAGCACATGGGAAAAAAGAAAATATAAAAGTTGAATGATATTTAGGTTACGAGATGTATTACATTTCTCAAACTTCCAATAGTCATTGGCAAGGATGCTAATGAATTCCTTGAGACAGATAAGCGTTCAAGCCTTACTAACTGGTCCACTAGAGAAAAAATACATTCAGTTAATACAAAATAAGAAAGAAAAGCTCCACAAAATAAATGCTAAGAAAATAAATAACAATATTTACTTTAAATAGTTACTTAAAGATTACATTCATCAGGTAAGGAAGTAATTCGATTTCCATCCAGGTTCAACAGTTTCAAAGATTGGAGTTTGCCTAAACTCACTGGCAGTCTCTCAATTAAGTTCTCCGCTAATACCTGTGATGTCAATGCAACTTCAATTTTTAATCAATCTTTTCTATTATATAACTCTACCTATTTTTAAAACATTAAGGAAGTGGCTACCCAAATACTACAAAAAAAAATGAAAGATAGCAGAGTCCTAACACATAGTCAAAAGAACATAAGTTTCAAAGCCAGAGAAAACAATTAAAATTTAAAACAATTAAAAGTAACCAAACTTGCAGGGGAAATAAAAAAAATGACAGGGTTCAATGCGGAGTTGTGGAAATGAAGCCAAACTTCAATCTGGCTTGATCTTAATAATTTTTATTTGTCCCTTTAGTTTATAAGTCCAATGAGTGGTGTAAAACAAGCACATATGCAACTTGGATAAGGTTCTAACAATTAGAAAGTCAGGAGATAATTATAGTGTTTAGCTTTTAGTAGGTTTTTTAATTAAGAAATGACAAGAAATTGTATATACATCTTAAAATCAACCATGATGTATAACTACCCATTATGTTTGAACACATCATTTGGCAGTATGTCGCTAGAGCCTGAAAAAAAAATAACTGACTGGTAATACCAGTATTGAGAAAGGAAGGCCACAAAATATCATATCAAATTCTCTTACAACCTATTTAATTTACTGACCCTCTTAATTTATTTAAAAGCTACAGATAAAATCCATAAAGAATATATTAGTCTAAAAAAGTTTATAGTAAATGCTCAACAGAAGCTACCATCGGATAGGCATAGCAGCATATAGTAATAGTTGGTCCTTACCAAGCGTTGTATTTTAATTAACTTGTTGATTTCCATAGGAATGTCAACTGCAGTGGAAAAAATGAATTGTTAACAACAAAGGAAAAATCCTTTTAGAGAGAAAACACACTTTTGTTACATGTCAAAATTACCAGATCCTCTTTAGAGCAATGAAATCTTAACCAAAATGTAAGGTAAATATAATAGAAGAATGAAAAACCACTTATCTATTCGATTATGCGTCAAGTCAAGAGTGCGAACAGATGTGTCTAACTTAATAATTTCATCTGGAAAAGTCTGCTTGCAAAGGTTCCATGGTAAGTAAATGTGTTCTGAAAAAACACACACGGGCAAGCATACAAATACAAATGCACAAAAAAGAGATAAAGTAAATTGTCCACACGCATAACAACATAAAATATCAAATTTTCAATAAAAGCAACCAACCTCATCAAATGTTTTGACATGAGTCTCGCTAGTATCACATAAGAGTATAACTTCACTTTTCCAAGAATCAATTTATACAAAAAAAAAAAAAAAAAAAACAACAAAAAAAAATAAACAAAAAAAAAAAAAAAAAAAAAAAAAAAACAATTTTCCAAAAAAAAATTTAAAAAAAAAAAAAAAAAAACAAAACACCTAAAATAGTTTCACATTGTAAACAATACAATTCAAAGAACAACAAAACAGATGATCTACTCAAAGTTTGCAAAACTAAACTACCAAACCAGTACACACAAAAAGCACATAAAACTTAAACATTGATTAAGGTTTCAAATCTCAATGCTATAAACACATATACCAAGGTTAAACAACACACGGTAAAGAGAAGAAAATATCATAACCAGTGACTTCAGTGTCATTAACTTTAGACGACAACAGTAAAGGCTTCTATTTTATTTTTTTTTGCCAACAGCATAACATTATATGATTTCAAGATTCAAAACGTGACACGGTTGAAACCTCGCATGCATCGATCATCTCAACCAACAAAGAAATAACAAAGGAACATGAAAAAAAAAAAACTACAATCGAGCAAAATCGAATAAGAGACGATATATAGAGAGAGAGAGAGAGAAATGATTGCCTTTAATTTGGAATCGCGCAAAGCAACAATTCCAGTGGCTCGCCAACGTGCGATCCTGTCGGTGTCACCGTTTTTGCTCAAGAAACAACCCATTTTTTAGGTTAGCAATGAAAACAAAAAACAAAAACGAAGAATTCGTTGTTTGAGTTTATATGAAATTGATGAAGGTTTCTGCGAGAGAGTGAGACAACAGAGGAACAATTCTTCGCAATTTGTTGTCCCACCCACCTGGGTGTAGTGTTGTACCCGGGTGGTGTTCGATTAGGGTGCTTTTATTTCCCTGTTCGCGCACAAATGAGGTGACGTTAATTTTTTTCTTATACTATTTTCTTTTTCATTTCTTTTTTCTTTTTTCATATTTTCTTTTTCTTTTTCTTTATGACTTGAGCACGCACGAAACTTAATCCATTGCCCGGTTTTAAGACGTTGACTTTTGCTTTGGATAGAATAATTCAAATATTTTATATTTTATTTTTTTATTTGCATAAAATAATTTAATTTTTTTAGTTCAGATTTTATTTTAAACAATATATTATAAAATGTTAATTTTTAAAAAATATTAAATTCAAATAATATTTAACAATTCAATTATATATATATATATATATATATATATATATATGTGTGTGTGTGTGTCTGCAACATCGAGATTTATGCTTAAAAAAAAAAGTTATTTATGTGGAGCTACTTGAAGCATATTTTTTAAAAGATGATATTCCCATACACACGGAGAATGAACATCTATAAGTTTTCAAAGTGTAATTTGAAATGTTCAAAACTTATTGTATGTCAAAAAATATATATTTATCGCTAGTCCAAACAAAAATTTATTTGACAAAGACAATTAATCAAAGTACTTTTGTTCATCAAACGAAAGACATAACAAATAATGGTTGCGTCTATTCAACAAAAACATTTGCATTTGTCAAGACCTGTGTTTATAAAATTATATTTTAAGCACAAAATCAAAAACCAAGTTAAAGGGTCTGTCAAGCTTTAATGTAACGCCTTAAAATGAAAAGAACTTTAAAAGGGTCAACCTAAGTGTTCTTAACACACATGATCACATCAGAATAAATGATTTGGTAGATAAATTTTAAATTTGTCTTTCATACCATTATTGTTTCATATAACAAAAATAATTGTAAATTGCAAATATTAAGATTATTATTTAATTGATAAATGAGAAATAATTTCACTGTAAAATCTTTTGAACATTGTTGGAATGGTATTTTTAATATCACAACTTTAAAAATTATTTTTACTGCCTCGATGAAGCATAAACAATAGATGGTCGTGTTTGACCATAAAGATTTGCATAATCACCACCGTCAAATTTCGTGAAGAATGTTACGTTTAAGGTTTCTTTATTAAGACGAAATTTGTGTTATTCATAGTTCTAAGAAATTATAGATGATTTCATAGTTATGATAGATTAAAAATTAAATTTAATAAAAAATAAATAAAATTATCAAATTATCCTTAACTTTAAAATAATTTAAAATTATAATTAGATGAGTTAGATAATTTTAAAAGAATTTAAAACGAATAAATTAAAATAACATATTTTTACAAAAATATTTATAAAAAAAATAATTAGTTTTTAAACTTTTTTATAACAATCTTAAAATTTTTAATATTAATTATTTTTATAAACATAATTTTAAAATTCATATATTTAAATTATTATCATTCTTAAACTGAAAAAATAAACAGAGAACATCAACACTACAAGAAAAACTCGATTTATCTACAGCAAAAATTCGTATGTAACTAACAAAATTCGTAGGTAAGAGAGTATTACCTACAGATTACATACAGACAAAAATTTATATATAAATATATCGTAGCTAAATTTACATATGGATTTATTCGTAGGTAATTACATACAGATATATCCGTAGGTAATCCATACAGAATCATCTGTAGGTAATTACATATGAATATATCTGTATGTAATCTGTATGTAATTACCTCGAATAAATTTGTATGTAATTACCTACGAAATAATCCGTATGTAATTACCTACGGATGATTTTGTATGTAATTACCTGACTGCTACTAAATTACACATATGACTTTCAACTTGTATTAGTTTTAATGAAACTATTTTATAGAACACCTGTACAAACCTAGACATAATAGTTTATCATAAAAATCCAAAACATAACTACATAATAGAGAATTTATAGAACATCAAAGTCGTTAAATACAATATCCGTACCTAGGTTTTAACAAACAAAGTCAAAGATTCAAAGACAATAAAATAGAAATATCTGAATAAAAAAACATGCAGTTATAATATATAATACAAAACAAAGTCTACTAATAATCACGATAAGGACAAGGTGAAGTAGGGGCTTCTTCATGATCTTGTTCCACTTGTTGATGTTGCACTTGATTCTCTTGTTTAGCCTGGTTCCCTTGCTTAGTATTTGGCTACTGGAAAATAGTTTGTGCAACCGCTGCTGTTGGAGGCGGCAAATATTGGATGATCACACCAATAAAAATTTGTATCGTATCAAATTGGGTTTGAAATTGGGAACTCATTTGACGAATGCGCTCTTCACTAGTTGCTAGTCGCGTTTGAAGTTGAATAATCTGCTCTGGATTTACTTGCTGACTAGAAGATGTTTGTGTTTGTTGTATGTAAATAAGTATCAACACAATCATCATTAGAATCGACATGTCTAACCTCATACATCTCTATATTGATCAATATAATCTAGTGAATGAGCGTCATTGTTAAAATTTACTGCATCAAATATGGTATATATTGTAAGACCTGTGAAAATTAATTAATTAAATATTTAATTAATTAATAAATGCGGGTAGAAAGCGCCTTTATGGCATTAATTATTGCTTAGTGTGATATGGGAAAGTATTAGCTCAAAGGGTTGAGAGTACTTTGTTTGTGTGAGAGGACTTAGGTTTGAGTCCTATGTATGCCAATTATGTGTTGTTATTTTATTATTGATTTTAAGGATATGTATGAGTATGTGATTGGTATTGTAAACTTATGTTGATTTGTGTATATCACCAAATGTGAATTGACATAGTGGTTGTGCTTTGGCCTTATGAGTGGAAGGTCACGGGTTCAAATCTTGGTGGGCAAAAAATAAGCTTTATTTTTGCTAACTAGTAGTTGTGGTATGAATGTGAAGGGGTAAAGAAAACCTAGCAGAACGGTAACCAATAGGTGTTGAAAAATCAACCACGGGACTTTGGGAATTGGCTTTTGAGAGGAGGAGCATTTTCTTTTCCCATCAAGAAGTCCAGGTTAAGGGTGTTGAATATGATTTGGAATGGACCATCACCACGGAGACTAAGTTTGGATTTCCTCATTTGAGCTTGAATTTGACTTTTAACCTTCTCATGAAAATCTTTGATAAATTGAGACTTAGAAACCCCTTCTTTATGAACAAAGTCAAAAGAAGATCAACAATAATGCTTATCAATTAGATCTTCCAGCTGAATATGGTGTGCATCCTACTTTTAATATCACTGACTTAGTTCCTTTTACAGGTACTGTAGCTGATGAGGATGACAACCAAGAT
>Ga0214542_1007334_pt1 | contig 19236 bp, 8 predicted proteins | sample CNSS1metaG_FD_160096 | JGI IMG/M metagenome (GOLD analysis project Ga0214542, IMG submission 160096) | Root nodule microbial communities from cowpea collected in UCLA plant growth center, Los Angeles, California, USA - CNSS1 | ecosystem: Host-associated > Plants > Roots > Nodule | place: USA...
ATATATATGTCGGTGAAGGATGATATGTGCTAACGTGTTAGCGAGGCTGGCTAGGTGTGGTACAATATATTATATAAACATATATATTAGCATGATGTATATAAAGCACACGCTTCATTGTAAACGGAATTTCTGACATACAAATAGCAAGAAACAAATTTTATAATATTATGAAGAATGAAACATGCCTCAATGTGGACCCGTGTAAGACCCGCGGAATTGAATTAATTAATTAAATAATTAATTAATAAATGTGGGTAGGAAGAACATTTATGGTATTAAATTCTTATTGTATGACGTGGGAAAGTACTAGCTCAAATGGTTGAAAGTACTTGATTGTGTTCAGAGGACTTAGGTTTGAGTCCTATGTATGCCAATTGTGTGTTATTTATTTGTTATTGTTTTAAATATATGTTAATCATGTTGTGGAATAATATAATATTTGAATTATATTAGCTAGCATGAAACATGATTGGTTGAATTGGTTGAGCACTTTCCTTGTGATTGAGTGGTTGTGGGTTCAAACCTCGCTAAGAACAAAATGGTTAAAGGAAAACCCTAATGGACATGGTAGCCAAGAGTGGCTGAAAAACAGAATTGAATTAGGACATTGAATGGTAATTAACCTAGGATTATTGCCATTTTCGTTTTTTTTTTACATTAAACCCACATTAAGACCATTTAAAAGGCCATTTTAAGGTAAGAGAGAAGGTTTGGTTGGGTTGTCATTGTAGTTGCAGAAGAGAGCACAATTTTTGAGTTGTGGTGAGTTTTGAGTGAGGTTTTGAGGGCTGAGTTGAGAGAAAGACAAAGGAGGACATTGGTGATCAAGGGAGAGCTTGCAAGAGTAATATATAAGACGTACAATATACTCATAGCTGCCAGGCGACACATGCCTTGTGGCTTATTTTTTAGTTCCCTTGTGTTGTTTCTAAACTTGATGAATAAGTTGTGAAGGGAAATGGGATTATACTTGATTACTAGGCTATGAGTATATTGGAATAAATCTGGCGCTATATTAGGAAACCTTAGGATAAAGAAATCAGTGAGCTAACCATTTTGTCAAATTGGAAGGATGGAATAAAGATGGTTAGGTGCAAGTGTTAAGACAGATGCCAATGGATACTGAGATAATGTTGGGCAACAATAGAGTAATGAAGTGTATGAGACTGCAGTGACATGTGAAGTTCAGAAAAGAGAAACCTATGAATCCTATATAGATAAACTAAGTTGATGAATAATGAAAAAGGGAATTGAATGATATCCTATTGACTTGTAGGTGACAATTGGTGAGGGTAATATATAAGACGTACACATATGATAATAGGATTCAACAATTGGATGTATGATAGCCGAGACTTAAGAGGGAGAACTTGGTAAAAATGTGCAAAAACCAGTAGAAGTGATGTTACTGGTGTGGCGCCTGGCAGTAGAGTCTAGACCGCCAGGTGATAGCCACGTACCAGGGGCTTTCTAGTGCAGGTGGTGCCTGGCGACGAATGTGATTCCGCCAGGCGATCACTGTAAGATAGTGGGCTTTGGAATAGTGTGGCGCCTGGCGGCGGATAGTGCTCCGCCAGGCGATAGCTGTTACATCAATGGGCACTTGGAACACGTGCGCCTGGCGATGAGGGTGATCTCACCAAGCGGTGTCTGTAGCGTTTGGGATTTATGAGGCGCTTAGCGCCTGGCAGTACGCGTCCCCCGCTAGACAGTCTAGAACTGGCAGCGCCTGGCGGCACGTGTCCCTCGCCACGCAATTTTGCTGCTGCAACCTTGGGTGGTTTTTTTTGTAGACGTGATCTACAAGGCTTTTGGTGATGCTTCAAAGGTGGGATTGCGGGTGTTCCTTGAGTTATGGCTCGGAACATATCCCTTGAGTTGTGGCTCGAGATAGGGGTTAAAGCACGTGGTATTCCTTGAGTTGTGGCTCGTAATAACATCTCTTGAGTTGTGGCTCGGGATGGCGGATGAACACGAGGAACTCTTGAGTTGTGTTTTGGGTTGGCGACTGTTACTGGTGTGAGTGTGCTGGTTGTGGCCAGTACGGATGGTGATGGACGTCCTTGGTGTAGGAGAGGAAGGAAATCCATGGAGAATGATGAGGAGGAGATGGAGTGCAGCGGAATTTGGAGAAATGGATGAAAGTAGCTCTTGGAAATGGAGAATTTGGTGAAGATGAAGAGTAGAAGTGGAGATATGGTATGGAATGTGGCTAGAGGAGATGAAGGAGAAGGTTAGCCATGTGTGCTCTCAAATTAATAGAAGTGTGGAGTGATCTCAAACACTAGCATCTATTAGCAATTCAAGAGTTACCATTACAATATTTGAGTGGCTCTATTTATAGGCACATGGCCGGCCAAATGAAGAGAAAATGCAACAAAGATGAAATGCAAATATAGCTTGGAGAAGAAGCTTGATTGTAGACCATGTGATGTAGTAGATGAGTCTTGATGATGCCAAGTGGCATATCACACTCTCCTTGCCCAAGTCACACGCACCATGCTTCCATCACATTCTCCTTGCTTAGTTCATACTTTGCTTGCATCTAAATGGAGAGTCACTCAAGTAATTCTTGGCCAAAGGTAGCAAATTGGGCTCGGCCCAATTGATCCCAAAAAGTGTTCTAGCTTTTATTGAAAGCAAAGCCTAAACAATGGCCCAATTTAAATCTAGACTACTTCCTTCATGCATCATCTCATATTTTAGAGATTTCTTTAGCCCATGTGAATAATGTAAAAAGCCCATGATTGACTTGATCATCTTGTGAGAGGCCCATGTGAATCTTTCTCATCATGCTTCTAGTGATTGGGCCTTGATGTGGGCTTGGGCTTGTTGATGCATTTGAGGTTGGGCTTGTTGGGGTCACATCAGATAGATTGCCCTCCTCAATAGTTGACTGACGAGTTTGGTAGTCTTGGGACGTTGCGAACTATGTTCGTATTTGGGAATTCCACCTAGCGTTACGGTGTATGATCCGTATCATGGTCTCCCACACGTGCTCTATCGGTTATGGCCGATAGGTATGGCAACAAGTCACCTAGAAGTAATCACCAGAAGATGTAGAAGACGAATCACCTAGTTGTGGCCAGGTGGTATGAATTAAAAGGGATGGAATTCATTTGGGTTGAATGTGTTGCCTATATATATATGTATATATATATATATATATATATGTATATATATATATGTATATATATATATATATATATATATATATATATATATATATATATATATATATATATATATATATATATGTATATATATATATATGTGTGTGTGTGTGTGTGTGTTATATATGTGTATGCCATTTTTATATGCTTTATCTGTTAAGCTCACCTTATCTGCTTGTGATTGGTGATGATCGTGTACGTGGTACACGTGAGCAGATGATGTTGATTCAGGTGGTTCTAGTGGAGCTTAGTTGCGAAGAGGGGATAGCTTGGGCATTTTATCTTTATATATATTTTCTGTTTTTGGAAATAAGTTGTAAACCCTTATGGGTGTTTTTATAATATTCTGGTTTTGTGAATTATGGATTTGAGTACTCTTTATTTATTTAATAAAGTATAAATTTCCTGCGTTTTGGGAAATGAGGTATTATTAAATGCGACGTTATTATTTATTTTCTTTATTTTATTAAAAATTAGTAATATCCTAACGGGGTGTTACAACCCGTGGGTTTCTATCAATTATATGTACCATGGAATTTTAAAGGGAACCAAATAACAACGAAAGAACCAAAAAGAAAGCTACATAATCCAACCCAAAAGTTGCCACCAACATGCTAAATGGACATCGTCTTTAGTGCTATGTTAAAACGATAATTTAAATAAAACAACAGGGATTCTATCAAGGCTATCTGATTTGTGTTAATCAAAAACTATTGAAATTGTTTGGTTTATCCATTGGGATCTTTTTGTATTCCAGATATAATGGAATATCTAAAAATAGTCTATTATGGTTGTCTAGAAAGAGAACTAGTCATATCGCTCAAACTATTTTGCATCTACGACATCCCTCAATCATAATTTGTTTTATCCATTGATGTCAGAAACTACCGGTGGTAATTCTAAAGTGGTTAATGTTAACTGTGACATTTATTTCTTTCACATTAGGTGCGCTTATTATAAACCCAAATACTTAGGAGTTTGGCTGCATCTAAATTTCAAGTTCTATCGGAAAGACTAAATTAACATCACAAATGATCATATATGCTAAATTTATCAAATACAACATCAAAATTACCAGGTTTAGCTCCCCTAACCTGGAATTTCTGCTACAATGATTTCCCTTAGCGTTCCTCTTTGCTCCTAATTCGTCCCACCCTTGAACCCCCAACCTTGAGACCTTCTCCCAACCCTTTAACACTCTCCCAACTCAACTTTTAGGGTCCTAAACTTCCTTGGTTGGCAGCCACACGAAAATTAAGTGAAATTTCCTCACTTTTCAGCTCTAAAAATTATTTAAATTAATTTAAAACGAATTAAATTAATTTTGCCATTTTATTGGGTCCTTAAAGCCTAATTAAGTCCAATTAACCTCTTGTCTGTGTCTAGATTCGTGAAACCTATCTCCAGCTCTTCATCTCCTAAATTCATTCCCGAGGCATAAAAAAAGGATATGATTTTAATCTAACCAAGGTTTGTGATGAACGTCCTTAGTGGAGGAGATGAAGGAAATCCATGAAGAATGATTAGGAGGAGTTGGAATGCAGCGAAATTTGGAGAAAGAGATGTAACTAGCTCTTGGAAATGGAGGATTTGCTGAAGATGAATAATAGAAGTGGGTATGGAAGGTGGCTAGAGGAGATGAAGGATAAGATTAGCCATGTATGCTCTCAAAATAATATAAGAGTGGAGTGATCTCAACACAAACATTCTATTAGAAATTTCAAGAGTTAAAAATTTACAAATGGTATACTTTTGGCTTTTATGTGTGAGCCTAAAAGCTAGACTAATTCTTGGCCCTTAGATCAACTTGAAGGAAAAGCTTTAATCATCACCCTTGGATGGTGGCTTGGAGAAGGAGGTATCTTCCTATCCTTTGGATGAAGACATGGAAAAGAAGATACTCTCTTAGCCCTTGGATGAAGGAGACGCATGGGTGGAGTGTGGACTTGGCTCCATGAGATGCATGATCCATGAGGAAGTCACGGCCTAAGGGAGACTCTTAGTGGGCCGAGCCCATTTGTACATGTAACAACTATTTTTATGTCTTACACCATTATTGAAAGCAAAGCCCAAACATTGGCCCAATTTAAATCTATACTACTTCCTTCATGCATCATCTCATATTTTAGAGATTTCTTTAGCCCATGTGAATAATGTAAAAAGCCCATGATTGACTTGATCATCTTGTGAGAGGCCCATGTGAATCTTTCTCATCATGCTTCTAGTGATTGGGCCTTGACGTGGGCTTGGGCTTGTTGATGCACTTGAGCTTGGGCTTGTTGGGGTTAGATCAGTTTGAACCCACGACCTCCTAATTACCAAGTATATGCACAACCATCAAACTAATTCATGTTTCTTCGTAATTTCTACTTCTCTGTGATTTTATATTCTTACTTTAGTCTCAAGCATACACCAAAAAATAATAACACAATTAAATTAACAAACAATTGGCATACTTAGGACTCGAATCCAAGTCCTCTTAACACAATCAAGTACTCTCAACCATTTGAGCTAGTAGTTTTCCACACATAAATGCTCGCATTAAATACCATAAAGGTTTCCACTACCCGTATTTATTAAATAATTATTTATTTGATTATTTAAATTTCTCGGGTCTTATAGAGTGGATGTGTGCTGCCACTTACTATGCAAGATAAGGCTTAAAAGTATTTATTCCCTAGGGAGGAAACTCTCATAAATGCTTGATACATAAAGATGTTTAATTATTCAAAATGTTCAACCTCTTATACAATTCTTAGAGGTCCCCTTAAATAGAAGTTTCTAAGGGCCTCTTGGAAGAAACAAATAATCTTAAAAGGGTTACTTAACAAATAAAAAAAACTATTATATAGAAAGTAGGTCAACAAATAAGCACATGGACACATTCTAGAAGTCTTCTTGGCCAAGGCAAGGTGGATGCTTGATAAGTGTCAAGAATAAGTAAATTTTCCATTTGAAATGACACTTATTATGTATCAAATGGTGTTGTTTGTGTACAAAACAAACCTCCTTAGCTTAAGATATAAAATGAGATTTTGAGAAATAGAGTTTTATGAGTTATAATGATATTTTACTGTTTTGCAATTCAAATAAAAGAAAATATCAAGTATGCAGTTGAGTCATAGTATTGGAGCTGAGCCAGGGAAGTAGAAAAGACAGGATAACATACTTGGACTTCTGGCTTAGCACATGAAATAGAGCTGAGCCTCTTGAGGAAACCCTCTTTAGATGGAAACTTTGAGCCCAAATCCATTAGGCTGAGTGATGAGTCATTATTTTCCTTTATTCCATTGCCTTTTTATGCCATTCTTGAGGGTTGTTTAGTGCCTAATTATCTTTTGTTAGTAAATTTTCCTCAATTGGGTTTCATTAGGCTATTATTCCGAATTTTGAGTAATTTGGCATTAATTGGTCTGATTATTGTTTCTAATTATTTTTAGGTATTATGTAGAGCAAATTTTGGAGCTGGACATTTATCATAAGGTCAAGAAAGAGTTGTCACGTGATTTCCACATCATTGCCACATTTACGCCATGTTAGTCAACTTGACCACGTCATTGGGCCAGCATTTTTAGCCCATAATTGCCTTTTTGTAATTCTGAGTGACAGAATGGCAATTTTGTAATTATATAGAAATATGGTGATGTGAGCACGAGTTTTGGGTCATCTTCTTCATGGGCAGCCACCATTCTCTCCCCATTCTCCATTTTCACGTTTCTAAGCTTTGATAGGTGACCATAGAGGTGCTTTCTTTCGTTTTTCACATTTTAGCACTTGTTTTTAGTGTTTTTATGCACATTTGACAGCACCTAATGTGGGTTTTACGTTTTGAACTCATTTGCTAGCTTGGGCATCTCGTTTTGTGAATTGTATTGAATTGGAATAAGACCCATATATGGGGTTTTTGGTTTTTATTTCACAATACTCATTTCCGTTCCATTAAAGCTTTAGAATTCTCTTTTGCTCTTGAATTTGCGTTTGAATAATACCCAAGTTAGGGTTTGGTGTTCTATTTTGGTGAATTTCATTTTGAATTGTTTAATTGCTCCATTTCCATGTCTTGCTAAATTTGTGCATTGACTCCTTGATGAAAAGTTCAATGAAGCCTTGTGGTTGTGTTCTTTTTTTTTGTGAAATCTGCCATGTCTTTATCTTGAATTCAGGAAATGCATGTGGTTCATCTGTTTGTGCTTAATTTACAGATTAATTACATATGTTTGGGTTAGGTTATGTTCATGCTTAATGTATGTAGCTTGATTGACACGAATTCATGAATGTGTGCATTGGTTAATTGCATAATGAAGCTGGATTGTAACTTTCGCTTAATGGGTAATTATCTAGTGGATTGAGAGAAGGTAGAGGTGTTAATTTTGTTGCCTATGATAAGTGAAATTGTGTTTGAATCAAGGATGTCAATATGTTTTTAATCACTGTTGTAGTTAATTTAGTTTGTTGATTAGCATTGTGAATCTGCCAACCCCCTTTTTATGTTGAACTACCGAGTATACTGCATTTTCATGTTTTATTTGGTCCAGAACAACCTCGATCACTAAGCAGCAAGGAAAACCCTCCCAAGAAGGGAAGGTCACATGCTAAGCACCAGGACAAGGGGCTGAATTGAGAATGAACCCCACTTATGAAGTAACCCCTATGGCTGAGCACTAAAAATTGGGCTAAGCGCCGCCCAAAAATTCCTATAAATAAATATCTTGGGTCTTCATTCTAGGCATTGAGTTAAGGCTCCATAATGTAGCAATAGGAGAGAATAGGGTTTGTGAGGCACGAGGGAGGTGCTCTTAATGTAAATCTTATGTGTAGATGCTGCTGGAATTGTATTGTAATATTTTATGACTAGCTAAACTCCCTCGTGCCCAGTTTTGATGTAAGCAATTCTGATTCTATATACTCTTACTTTTTGGGTATTTATCTTTGTTTTCATTCAATTGTTTGTGGTTTGATTTATGCTTAATGATGACTTATCACTAATTTTATTTCATGGGTTTGATTTGAGTTGGAAGATTGGTCTCAACTTGTGTTGATGAATTGACGACTCATCATGTTTCATTGGTTGGGATTGAGTTGAAAGATTGATCTCAAACTAAGGTCCAATCAATCATCATACTTGTACTGGTGCTAATCAATAGCTAGAGGGGATGCTGAAGGAGAGAGTCTTGCACATTAAACCAAAGATTCATTCTACCAGGAGTTGAAAAATCACACTTGGTTTGAAGTCCTTAGGTTCTAGTGTATCAGGGATGATTTGCAAAATAAGTAAATAAGATAGTAGTGGTGTAGTAGAAGAAGATGAGATGAAATCAATTCATAGTCCCTATTCCACACAATCTATCTAATAACTACTATCTATTTTTACTTGCACTCTCTATCATAAACATAAAACCCAAAAATCAAACTACCAATATACTTGTTAAATCCCTATAAATACGACACTTGTTAATACTACTATGTACCAGTACACTTGCCAGAAATGGTTGTTGAGAAGCAGCAATCAATGCTCCTTTTATATGTTTTTAGACTTCTTGTTGACCAATGCATATGGTCATCCTTTCTAGATGTTTCTAGAAATCCTTGCCATCTCTCCCTCTCCTCCACATGGGCTTGTCTTCGTGCCCGACTTGTCCACTTTTTACGCCACCTCCTTAATTATAAAACAAATAAAGCTAGATTATCATGTTGGCTTTAGGTTAAGCTAAACCTTGGGTCAACTAGTCAACCTAAGGTCAAGGTCAATAAGTCAACTTAAAATAGTCAATCAAGTCAACTTCATGGAATTCAAACTAAAGAAATAAAACAATGAAAAGGAACTAAGGAACTATGTTTCTCCTAGGCATGTGCCATGGGTCATCATCCTTGTTAGGGATCAAGCCTTCATCATCCTCCCCTTCTTGGAGAAAATTTGACCTCAAATTCTTGAAGTCCTTGTTGATGGAGCTTTACTTGAGTTGATGAGAACTTTCTTCATCTTTATTGATTCCATCCCTAGTCTTGGAGATGTCATCTTTCTTTTTAATGCCACTCTACCTTTCTTGCTTGTGTTTTTGTTCATCTTTATTGGTTTGCGAAGAGAAGAAAGGATGATGTTGCATCTCTTGCTTTTAAAAACTTTTTTTGTAGGCAAGTAACTCCTTGGTGAAAGCTTGCCCCCTTTCTTTTTCTTTTTCATCTTTTATTTTATTTTGGTCCTCATTTTCTTGTGGTGGTGGGAGAGGTAGGAGTGTGAACTTCTTGCTTAGGGAAGAGAAAACATAGGTGTTTGCATGGCCATAATAAACAACTTTTCTATCAAATTGCCATGGCCTACCTAGCAAAATATGGTTGGCACCATACCATTAACAATTCACTTTCAAGGGGTTTCGTCCTTTTAATTGAAGAAGAAGTGTGGGAAGAAGTACTTTTGGGGAAAGGGGAAGAAAAATGTTCACTTTCATCATCACCCTTCTTTAAGATCATTGTCCTCTTGATTGGGCAATTCAAAGCAATGTGCATATACCCTAAACTCTTAAAAGATTTAATGGAACTTGATCTTTGAGTAGTGGAATGGTGAGTGTGACCACTTGGGGGCTTATTTTTACTTAATGGGTACTTGGTGAGACTTAGAAGGGGATTTGTCATGTTTCTCTTTATCTTTTCCCTTTCATGAGTGACTATATAGTGGTTGGGTGAGTAACTCATCCTTGCTTTATTTTTTATTTTCAAATGAGTTTTAATCTTGAAAACAAGTATAAAAAGATTTTCAAGAGTGACGTACTCATACAACTCGACTTGGTATAGTATGTCTCTCCTAAGACCATTCAGAAACCTTTTCATTTTTTCTTTTTTAGTTTCTTTTATTCCAACCCTAAACATTTGAGACTCTAATTCTTTAAAGTACTCACTCACACACATAGGACCTTGGTGAAGTCTTTGGGGCTTCAAAAGAGTTTTAATGTCCATCCAAGAAGCCGCGAGTGGCCCTTGGTCATAATTTTTACAAACTTTATGCCACCAAGTTTTGGCATACTCCAAAAATCCTAACACTACCAGAGCAATTTGTGCTTAACCCTTTACATGATTTTCATTGAAAATTTGTTCAACTTGAGCCTTCCAATCAAGGTAGATTTTGGGATCACTTCCACCATAGAACTTAGGAATCTTTGGAGTTTCCTTCTTTTGTAATTGTTTTCGCCTAGAATACTCTCTTTTCCTAGTCTCTTTTTGTTATTAGATTTGTTAAATTTGTTGTTGCATTTGTTGCATGTAAACTTGGATGTTCCTTTCACTTTGAGCTCTATCTTCTCTTCTATTATGCTCCATTTGTTGTAAGATTTTACCAAGGTCTACCAATGCACCTTAAGTGGCCATGGGAGTCACCATCTCATTTTCCTACAAAAAAAAAACTCAAAAACCAAGACAAAAAAAAGGTGTTAGTGACAATTGGTAACCAAACCCGAGACCAAGTATGGTTCAAATAAATTATCACAAGTGCTTAGTTCACTTTCCCCAAAGCGACAATGCAAGGCTACACTCAAATCCACCAAAAGGAGTGAAAATACTTTTAACTTTGAAACCTTTTTCAAGAGAGAACTCAAATGTTTTGACCAACACACTCAAAGAGTTTCAAGAAAAAAAAACTACTAAGACAAACATAGATCACCTTAAGACAAACAAGAAAAGCACAAAAGCAAAGAAAGCTAAACTCTAAGGAAAGAAACTACATGTGACAAAACTTTTAAAAGACAAAGAAAAGCACATGTTTAAAGACTCTATAGAAAATACTTGAACATGCACTACCAAATCTCAAATCATGCATACACTAAGAAATATCATAACTAAGTTAAAGCATGAAACTAATTAGCCAATATTACCTAACACCCAAGTATGAAAACTAGTATCATAACACCTAGTGAAAAAAAAAACACTTTTGGTTCACCAAGGAGCAAGAATGCTCTCGGCTTTTTTTGGGAAAAAAACTAATTTCATAAGATAGTGAGAAAGTGTTTTAGGTGGCTTGGACACTTAGTTCCTCAAGTTTTTGGCCAAAATCAATTTCAAACAAACAAGACATATGGTTCATGCGATATTTCAAGCACTTGGAAGACAAAAAAACAAGAAAACTTCAAGTTAACATATGACATATGAAAGCAAAAAGTAAAACACATTTAAAGACTCAACATGACATATCATGCCTTTAAACTCATGGATTTGAAGCTCTATGATTAAGCATACAAAGACATGTTATCCAAACACATTTAGGAGCTATAAAAATCACAAAATCGAAACAAAAATTTCCACACATAACCTAAAAACGTTGATTTTCGTATTCTCGGCAGCTGTGACCTTTGCTCACTAATTTAATCATAAGTCTCTCAACAGAACTCCAAATGCATTGGTTCTTTTATTTTAGAAACTAGACTCACAGGAATTTCTTTGGACATAAAGAACGTAATTTTTGGACCCCTGGATCAGTGCAGTATTATTTTTTTAAAATCGTCCACGTTGTTGCCAACACTCTTTTTTGTTGTGGAAGAGAAGTTGATTATAGACCATTGAAAGACAACTACAGATGAGTCATTATTTTCCTTCATTCCACTAGCCCTTGTGTACCCATTCGACAGTTTTTCAGTGCTTAATTGTTCATCTTTAGTGTGTTTTCATATGTTGGGCTTTATTGGGCCACTGTTCCGAATTTGGGTTAATTTCGCATTATTTGGCCTAATTTTTGTTTTTAATTATTTTTAGGTATTTGGGTGAAGCAATTTTGGAGCTTGGACATTAATATTTAGTTGAAGAGACTTGCCACATCAATTCCACGTCATTTCCACGTCATTTGAGTGAATGGGCCAACATTAGAGGCCCAAGAATGACATTTTTGTAATTCTGAGTGGCAGAATGACAGTTTTGTAATTACTATGGCAAGGAGTGATTGGACCACGAGAATTAGGTCTCTTTTCCATGCACCAGCCATACACTCTTCTTCTCCCCCATTCTCTCCAACCTCCATTTTCGTTCTCCAAGCTTCCATGGAGGTACTCCTTGCGATTTTTCACGTTTTTGGCTAGTTTTAACCGTTTTTATGCACATTTGACAGCACCCATTGAGGGTTTTACGTTTTGAATTCGTTTTCTAGCTTGGGCAGCTCATTTTGTTTATTTTATTGACTTGGAACAACACCTATTCATGGGGTTTTTAGATTTATATGTCACAGCACCGTTTTACATTCGATTGAAGCTTTGAAATCTCTCTTTTGCTCTTGATTTGCGTCTTTAAGAATTCATAAGTTAGGATTTTTGATTTTGATGTTCTGTTTCAAATTTAAAGTGCTTGATTGTTCCATTTTGATGTCTAGCTAAGCTTTTTGAATTGATTCCTTGACGAAATTGAAATGAAACCATGAGATTGTTGATCGATTTTGGGTTGTATTCGGAATTGCATTGAATTCAGGTTGCATTTTTGATGATAAACATGTTTTTTATGTATGCTTAATCTCAAATTCGTGTGTGGATATTGAGGGGCTCGTATTCATGCTTAATGTTTATGAGTTCTGTCACAGCTTGCTTCAATCTGTGGGTGTTAATTGCTTGAAATCTGTTATGCTTAATGACAATGAATCCATGGTAATTTTCGCTTAGTTGATTACTTAGGGTTGATGAGAGCAAATTCGAATAGAACAATTAATTTGGTAATCTGTGATTGGTGGACTTTCAATTGAATCAAGGAATCACTACGTTTTCATATAACTATTAAATTTGTCTGCATTGCAAATTTAAGTTTGTTGTGAATCTTCCTGCCAACCCCCCTCCCCGTGTTATTGTGTTGTGTTGATCTGGAAATTAAGGCTTTGAACAAGAACATTGGTCGTTGGGAGACGACTTGGTTCAACTTTCATATACTGCATTTAATCTATTTTAATTTGGTAGGGTACGGCCTCTATCAGCTACACAAGATAAGGTTAGAACATGAAAAACACCATTTTCAAGGACAACCAAAGCTCTAGATACCAAAATGATGTAGGATTATCTTTTTCTCTTTTAAGATTGTTGAATATGGTGTGAGTTGATTAAGAAAGCTAAGTGAAATTCCCACTAGATATTAAGATATCATGCTATCTAGATGTGAATGTTCCTTTCACAAAGCTCAAGAGAAGAAGATTATCGATTTATTCAATCAGAAGTGTTTAGGGGTCTCTTAGCAAAAACACATAGAAATAGAGAATAATTAAATAGAAGTGTCTAATGGTCTCTTAACAAAAAAGAATCTCAAAATGGTTACTTAACAAATAAAAAAACTAGTTTATAGAAAGTAGGTCAACAAAGGAGCATATGGACACATTCTAGAAGTCTTCTTGGATAAGGCAAGGTGGATACTCCTTTTATATGTTTCTAGACTTCTTAGAGGCCAAGGCATATGGTCATCCTCTCTAGATGTTTCTAGAAAGCCTTGCCATCTCTCTCTCCTCCACATGGGCTTCTTCATGCGCCACTTCTCCACTTTGTGCGACACCTCCTTAATTATAAAACAAATAAAGCTAGTTTAGCATGTTGGCTTTAGGTTAAGCTAATCCTTAGGTCAACCAGTCAACCTAAGGTCAAGGTCAACAAGTCAACTTAAAATAGTCAACCAAGCCAATTTCCTGGAATTCAAACTAAAGAAATAAAACAATGAAAAGGAATTAAGGAACTCCTTTTCTCCTAGGCATGTGTTATAGGTCATCATTCTTGTTAGGGATCAAGCCTTCATCATCAAGGCACCCACACTAAGCCAACAAGGCTCCAAGAAGGAAATCACAAACGTTTGCAACATTGTTTAATTCAAAGAGGACATGTTTTCCAAAGATATCACACTAATTTCTTGCTAAAAATGAATATGAAACTAACCTCTTTAAAAAAAATAAGCTTTATAGTGTGTCAATTAACATATTCAACATGTTGATTTGTTTGTTCAATTTGTTGATTTCACTTGACTTAAGTGAAATCATCTGATTGAATGATAATTCAGCTGATTGAATATGTTAATACCATAACTATAATAACAAGCCAATTAACCTGTTAAAAACCATTTTAACAGACTAAAAGACTATAACCAGACACACGACACCTATTATATGTCAAATCATCTTCAAGTTAAGCTCCAACCTTTAAGCTTCAAGTTCTTCACGTGTTAACTAGATTCAGCACACTTCAAGCTTGATCAACACACCATTACTTCAAGTATTCATCACTTTATCAAATCTTCATAAATCTTTATCAATCCTTCATAACCTCATCAAGTCTTTATGCAATATATCGTGAAATCTCTTTGCATCAAAGTCATTTGTGTTAACACCTCTCGTTGAGCGAGTATGTTTCCATGGGTGACTCGTTGAGTGAATAGGGCATGATTGGAAATGAAAAGTTTATCCGTGATTGTGATGTTGATTGAATGAAATATGGTTTTAAATTTTAGAATATAGTGGATACTTGGAAGGATGATGATGATGCAGGGATAGAGAATGATATGTTGCTTAGAGATTGGGTTTTTGTACCATATAACTATTGGATTAATTTTTTTTATTTCATGTGTGAACATGAAGTTGTAGTATGAATGAGAAGGGATGAATGAGATTCAAGTGTTGCATGCCCAGTCCAATTCGAGCCACTCGCCCAATGAAAGTCCTGTCACCCAACACAATTTGTGTAATTTACCCAACGAGTGAAATTGCCAAACGAGCTGTGGGTTTCGAAAAATATTTATATAAGGGGCTTGGTAAAGGTCAACTCGAGGGATGTCATTCCGAACTCAACTCGAGGAATGCCACGTGCTTAACCCCTATCCCGAGCTCAACTCAAGGGATACATTCCGATCTCAACTCAAGGGATACATTCCGATCTCAACTCAAGGAGCACCAACAAACCCACCTTTGAAGCATCACCAAAAGCCTTGTAGATCACGCCTGCATAACCAGCAACCCAAAGTTGTAGCAGCAAAATCGCCTAGCGGGGGACATGTACCGTCGGGCGCTGCTGCCTCTAGACCGCCTGGCAAGGGACACGCACTTCAGGCCCCTTGATTCTGTCGCTATCGCCTGGCGACATCTCCCTCTTCGCTAGGCACCACTCGCACCAGTACCCCACTATTCCCTAACTATCGCCTGGCAGTCCAGACACTACCACCAGGCGCCACACCAGTAACCTCAGTCTTTTTGCCATGTTCTACCACTTACGCCTGGTGCTATTATGCATCCAATTTGCTGAATCCTATTAAACTTATATGCACACCCATATATATTACCAACATCAATTACAAACTACAACAATAAAACATCATTCAATTTCCTTTTTGCATCACCCATCTAGCTTATCACTATAGGGTTGCTCAGGTTCAACTTTCCCAAAACTCAATATGTCACTAAAATCTCACACCCTTCATTGCTCTATTGTTTGCCTAATTAGTAACTCAGTTTCCATCAATTTTGTTATATCTTGACAATCGCACCTAACCATAGCTATACCATTCTTTCAAATTGGCAACAATCCAATTAGTAACACCATCTCATTTTCACTCTCGCAACACTTTATTATGACTAATATCACAGTGATTAGATCATTGATTCCCTTCTCACTCTGCATAATCCTACTCTACTGTAATGACATTCCCATCTCATTCAAATAATAGAATTCACCTCTAGCTTCTACATATTATCATGCATTCTTCCATCAGACTTCCAAGGACAACTCCACGATAACACGAATCTACTCCCTCGACGTTTAGAACCATCAGTAACCCCCACCACTACGAAAAAATCAACTCTTTGAGATGTCGCCTAGCGAAAATCCCCGTGCCGCCAGGCGGTGCATACGGTTCTGTCAATTTCCCAAAACTTTCTGCACCTACACTACTCCTCTCCATTTTCTTGATACGTTCATCTTCCCATAGTCATTGTTTTGAACACCAGCGTATTCTCCGTGACCTAGTTGTCCAATTCTAACTATATTCCACACTATTCCATTGCCAATTTACCATAATCATACTCGAATTATCAAATCCCCAATTTCAAAACCTAAACTTTCATTCGAACTGTTCCATCAATTGTATACATCAATTATACTAACTTCCATGAGGTATAACATCATATCATTACTTGGCCTCTACCCCTTTCTTTTCCTCCGATCAAAATCCATTTAGAACGCATAGAATAACACAAAAATCAAGTCACACACTCGCGTCGCCTGGCGGTTCAACCAATACCGCCAGGCCCTTCATCTAGAAACCCAAAACTGGGTACATTGCCGTGCATCGCCTGGCGGCTAGGGATGTGTCGTCAAGCGTTTCCTCTTTAGGAACCCAAAACCAGCATAAAACATATGTATCGCCTGGTAGTGATTCATCACCCGCCAGGCAGTTTCTGGAAAAGTCCTAGAAACCCAGGAAATCAAACGCAAACAGCAAAATACTTAAGAAATGACCAGATTATTCATCATGCAATTAATCTGAACATAAAACTAACGAATATAACTCCCCTAACCTAATTTCCTTTCCTTAAAACCTTGACTCTTGGAAAATTTGCCTCTGATCACCAATGACCCTCCTTGGTTCTGCTCAATTATGCCCTAAATCTTCACTCAATCCTCACTACTCTCAAATCTTCGTGCCCTCCTCTACAACCACAATGACATCTCAACCAAACCTTATCTCTTACCTCAAATTGGCCTTTTAAATGGGTCTTAATGTGGGTTTAATGTAGCAAAACCAAAATGGCATTAATCAAATGTTAATTACCATTCAATGTCCTAATGCATTCTGTTTTTCAGCCACACTTGGCTGCCATGTCTGCTAGGGTTTCCTTTAACCCTTCAAATTCAAGCCAAAACCAAAAATAGCAAAAATGAAGTTTAATTTAGGTTCTCCAAGGCTTGAACCCACAACCATGCCAAAGCCAAATCAATGCACAACCATTCAACCAATTCATGTTTCGTGATAACTAGTACAATTCAATGATTATATTATTCTCAATCATGATCAATATAATTTAAAAATAATAACAATTAAATAACACACAATTGTCATACATGGGACGACTTGAACCCAAGTCCTCTCACACAACCAAGTACTCTCAACCATTTCAGCTAGTACTTTTCCATGGCATACAAGTTAGAATTTAATGTCATAAAGGCTTCCACTACCTGCATTTACTAATTAATTAATTATTTAATTAATTAAATTTTATGGGTCTTACAACTACTTTATTTTGTTATGAAGTTCTAAGAGTTGAAAAGTTGTGTTTTTCACAAAAATGTTCAAACTATTTTCTATCCTTCTCAAACTTGAGTTTTGGTAAGCCTTCAACCAACTATCTTCTATGCCATAACCATGTATCGTCCTCATTTATGAGAGAACATTGTACGCTATTTACTACAAAAGAAATTTGATTTTGGTGGAGGTTATCTTATGGAGGTTATGAAAAACCTCCACAAATTAACATGATTTGGGATGCTCTAACAATTTATCTAAAAGAATAGTAATAGCATAGGGTTTTAAATTTTTCAAGAGTTTCTCTATAATTCATTTTTTTCACCTTTACTTTTTTTTCCTTCCCTCATTTTTTCACCCCTTCCCTCATATTCATTTCTAAACCTTCAATGTTTCGTTCTTCTTTTGCCATTAAATAGACATTCCTTCACCCTTCCCGAACTAGCTTCAAGTCGTGTGATACCTAGGAACATTATGCGTCCATCATCTGGCTGAGGCATCACGTAGCATCATCGATCATCGTCAGAATCTTTGTTGATAGTAACACATCCCCTCTTTGTCTCGACCCTAACGCTACACGAGAAAGACTCTGCATCCTTGGTTACGATTATGCTCCCCTGTCTGGTCAAGGTCCTCCAGCGACTCTGGTGACTCTCGTAGGATGAAGTTCACATCATGAACGCAGTGCACTTCACGACCAAGATTCACAAAGTAGACTAGAACCAAGCGCCTTCACGAAGTAGAAAGAAGTGCATGCAAACCCTAATATGGTGAAAAAAGCATAAACCCTTTATGAATTGGGTTTTTTGGTCAAGTAAGCGATGGATTTGAGGTTTTACATTTTAGGCTTTTGGATGGTTTTATTGAATCCCCACCTTCCCAATCTTAGTTGAAATACCTGATGTTTTGAGAACTTCAAATTGATTTTGTATCTGTTGGGTTTTGTTTCTCTAGGTTACTTCATTTTTGTTCGTTAGATGTTAAAAGGAGACTTTGATCAATCGGGTGAGCTTTGTGTGATGTTGCTAAAGGTGCTTAGATTGCAACATTTTTATTTTTTCGTTGCATAGTTTCATATATTTGTGTCACGTCCTTATTGTCATGAACATGAGCACAAAATGAATAATAGTTTTATCTCCTAATTGCATCAAAGTTAAGAAGCTTGATTTTTTTTAGTGATGTAATTAGTGGTGGTTGTACTGTTGACTTATTTTTTTATAATTGAATGCATTCAAAAATTGAGCACAAAAGAAGAGGTGTGGAGTTGATGTTGTTTTCTTTATAGGAACACCACCAAGAGTTTTATCAAGTTTTTTGCAGTCATTTCTTGATAGCAGCCATGGTGGAGTGCCTTTTCATCATACCCCTTTTCAAATGTTGGGTTTATCTAAAGGTGATAAAGAATGCATATGAGACCCTAGCAACATAATGGTCAGGCATTTGTTTGAAGATAAAAGTGAAGAATTTATGGATGCACAAGTAAGGGAATTCATGATTGCATTCATCTGGTTTCACGTTCTCCCACATTTGAAATTTTAATAAGTTCCTTGTTTAATTGTAGTTCCTAGCACCAGTGCAGGAAGGGCCTTTGGCAGCGATTGTTTTTAATATTCTGCACCGGTTCGAGAACCGAAGCATATTGGGGCGAGGCCAAAAGAGCATAACTTTTGGCCTCGGTTAAGAACCGAAGCCATAGAGGCCCCTTCTGCCTCGGTCCAGTGGAACCCGAAGCCATAGACCCTGCCTTTTGGCCTCGGTTTTCCTTGCACCCGAGGCCACATGGGCTTTTTTTTTTTTTTAAATTCGATACCCTTTTGGCCTCGGTTTTTGTTGCACC
>Ga0214542_1007337_pt1 | contig 19231 bp, 16 predicted proteins | sample CNSS1metaG_FD_160096 | JGI IMG/M metagenome (GOLD analysis project Ga0214542, IMG submission 160096) | Root nodule microbial communities from cowpea collected in UCLA plant growth center, Los Angeles, California, USA - CNSS1 | ecosystem: Host-associated > Plants > Roots > Nodule | place: USA...
ATACAATAACATAAAAAAAAAATATATATATATATATATATATATATATATATATATATATATATATATATTCAGGTTAGCAGCCTCATTATAAGACTATATACCCACAAATTTAGAGTTAGCAGTCTCATGAGGCTAGGATATTTTATTAATATGTTTAGTATACTATTATTGCTCTTATATCTCACTCTAAAGATAAGTTAAAAAAAATAAAGAAAAATCTAGTTTGAAGAGATAATTACGATATTATCAAAGAAAATATGAAATATATTTTCTTCTTGCTTTAAAAACTAACTTCAAGCAAAGTATATATGAAGAACAGTCTCTCTCTTAAATTGTCTAGGAGGAGACGATCAACAAACTAACACTTACAAGCTATGATCTTTAAATGTACCATCGCATGGTAGTCACACATATAACTTCAATTTAATCATTAATGATTATGCATATCATGACTTCTATTTATAAATATTCTCGAAAGGATTGGTGTAGATTATGTGTTGTTATTTATCTTTTTGTCAAACATTTTTCAAAAACATGTTTGAGTTTAAGTGGATAATGTTTTTTTACCACTAAACGTGTTACGTGAAGAACAACATTATATTTGCAACTTCTTTTGTTGTCACCACCATATTGAGCATACATATTCAAATATGTTTTTTAATGTTGTCACCACCATATTGAGCATACATATTGAGCATACATATTGTATAAATCATCCTTGGGATGCAATGAGTCAACTCTCATAACTTGTACAAGTTATTGTAATTTCTAAAAATGTGTAAAACATTAAAAAAAGAAAGAAAATTCCTTTAGTTATAAAAGAAATAAAGGGTACAAGGGATGATATGGTTGTTTGCACATGTTGAATTGGAATGTTCAGTGATCATGTGAAAATTCAATTTTACTATGTGAAATTGTATTTGTTGTTTCATTGATAATTTAACATTTTCCACAAGTTGGAACAAGGTAAATATCAATCATGCTTAGCTTGAAAATGAATGGAGTGAAAACCGGTGGACCTATCACTTTTGTAATCAATTAAGTTGTTCTTTGGATAAAATTGATAGTAAATGAAAAACTCCCTTTTGAAGCTGGAACAAAAATGACAATCAATCTCTAAATACTTTGTTCTTGGTAACAATGTGTAGAGCACTTTAATTATCATAAGGATAAGTCCACTAGAATAAGTGATGTATAGGTCATGTAAAATATTAGCAGTAGAGAGTGTTTTTCATTATTTAGGAATGAAGGTTCGTTATTAAAATCTTATTTTCTTTTCCACAAATGTTACTAATATTTCAATTTTAAATCTTTGAAATAACATTGTTAGGGGAAATCACATGTTGAGATATTTTCTATTTTTGTCTTAAAAGATATCTTAAAGGATAAAAGGAGAAGATGCATTTAAATTATCTTTAACATTAACTGTGAAACCAGTGCAGTGAAACAAGCTTGTGTTCTATCCTATGTGATATTAGGAAATAGTTTCATAAATATTTTTTAGGAATAATGCGCTTACTCAAATATATATTAAATAAGCATATAAACAAAACCCAACACTACTAGCCTTTAAAATAAACCATACCTCATTATTCAAAGGAGAGAAGAGACTTTAAATGGTAGCCTTTTCTTTTCTGACTTTTCAACAAACAGAGGATAATTTAACTATAAATTTATCTTCTTTAGCTTTTAATTTTTCTTCTGAGATGGACCTTCTTTAATTTATTGAGTCTACTTGCTAAAGGAGGAGAGAGAGGTTGAAGAAAAAATAAAGTATTTTAATCTTCAGAGTGTTTTGGGTGCGCGGTCTTGCACCATTATAAGAGAGACAACTAAACAATCAAATGTTTTAGCGTATCTAATTATTACATTTGAAATTAAGGGGTAGAAAATTTATCCCATGATATTTTTGTTTTTGGCGGGAAGACGAAAATATAGGATAGATAATACTCATGTAATTCCAATCATTTTAGTAATATAAAAATACGTCATACTTTTATTTATAAAACTCAGATTAATATACAGTTTCACACGTGCTGTAAATATTTTTTATTTTAATATAAGTATGTCATTTCCAATACTCAAGAAAAATTTAGACAGTCTCGTTATGAGAGTATGTAGACACACACAAATTTAAGGTTAGCAGTCTCATTATGAGAATACGCAGACAAAGTTAACGTTCGCTGTCTCATTTTGAGACTAGAGTTCGCTCTCTCATTTTGAGATCAGAGTATTTTATAAATATAAAGTTAGTGCTCTACCTCATATAATAAGATAAGAGAAAGTATAAAATATAATGAATAAAATGGATAATGATATTTTAACTCACTCTTTTTTATTCATTTTTAATTCATCTTTCTTATTATCTTTAGATTATCGTATCACATCATTATAAAAAATTAAAATAAATAATTTAATAGTGATGAAAATGGTTGGACCACTACCAGAGAGAAAAGAAAGGCTGACCCTATTAAAAAAGGATAAGAAATGGGCCAAAATGAATTAAAAAAAATAGATTAAAATATTATTTTTCAAACATAATAACAGAGGAAAAAAAACTGAGTAAACTGCCAAAAACTGAAAAGAAAAACAAATTGTGTCATTGTGCATTTTTGACATGTGTATATATGGTTGTACGATTGAGTGTGGGATGTAAGATTAAAACGAGGATGAATGATCCTCTTCTTCGTCATTTAGCCTCCTAAACAGGGACAATAAAAGGAGGGACGGATGCATTTCGCTATTCTGTATTTATTTTTACAGAAAAAGTTTATTTTATTTTCACAACAAAATTTAACGAATATTAAATTTTTCTTTCATTCTTATTTTTATTGGATAACAAATGTATTTAAGTATCCATATCTCTATCTATTTTTTTACTATTTTAATATTAATTAATTAAATTTTATAAAATAATAAAAAATTATGATAAAAAAAATATAATATTATCAAATATTCACTATTAAGAGATGATTCTTTATTCGATATAAAAAATTTAGAAAGAAATTATAATTATATACATTTCAAATTAGAATACCAAATAAAATTTCATGAAAACCAAAATATTTATTAAATTCGCAAACATTAATAAAATCTAGTTGATAAAATTTAAAAATACATTTTTTAAAAGTATTAAGGGAAAATAAATATTCAAATTAAAATATGTTTTAAATGTCTATTTACTTCTATTTTTTAATTCCAATTAATATCTTTTTTATACACTAATAAAAGTTATAATACATCACTTTATCAAAATCACGCAAAGAATAAATATTAAACTAATAATAATAAATTTTAAACATAGATTTTGTATCTTTTAAATTTCAATATAGGTTGGATGATGATAAAAAAAATCATTGCAATTATATTAAATTTTTATATTATAGTAAGTCAAATTTACTTATGCAATTATAGTGACAAAATTATAATATGATTGATAATGAGTTAGAAAATAAAAAAATTATATAAAATATATCAAAGTAGTATTCTACATGAAAAAAATAAACAATAAATAAAAATATTAAAAAATTATCAAATGTGTGTCTTAGAAACAATTTGAGAAATTATTGAATAAAATCGCACAAAGAAAAACAAAGGTATAATTAATTGTATAAGAAGATGAAAAATACATATTTAAGAAAAATTTTCAAATATCAACATAGTGGTTGAAAAATAAAGAGAATTGTTATAGCGAAACAAAAAAGTTCTTTAAATGAAACAAAAACTAATAGAGTAAAGAAGATAAATTTTTTATATTACCTAGTAAAAGAAAGGTTTATGCTATTACACACTCATGTGAAAGGAAAATATACAATGACTAAAAATATTAAACAAGAATAGAAATATTCAAATGTAAGACATAAAAAATATTTAATTGACATACATCATTTGAACATAATTACGTAAAGGTTATGATAAGATGAAAAATATATTAGAGACGCAAATGAATTTCATGATAAACTAAACAATTAGAAGAAATAAAAAATAGAAATTGTATAGTAACACACATACACACACACACACACACACACACACACACACACACACATATATATATATATATATATATATATATATATATAAGGTTACTTATTTAACCATGAATATTTTAATAATTAAACAGGGACAAGGATATGACAAGAACAAGTACTATGACGGGTATCGGGATGGGGATGAGGCAGATATGTACATCCTCATATTCATCCCTATACCCAATTGAAAAAAGTAGATATGTACATCCTCATACTCATCCCCGTACCCAATTGAAAAAAGTCGGGATTTCGTATACCCATACCTAGTCAATGTGAGGATTCCTGTCAAAACGAGGACGGGTTCCGGCAATACCCATGAGGACGAGTTTATTTGTCATCCCTACTCCTAAACTAGAGGTTTCAAATATGGAAAGATTGGATTAAAACAACTTCATGAAAACAATTCTAGTAAATATGTCTATTATTTTTTTATAAAAAATATATATATATATATATATATATATATATATATACACACACACACACATATATATATATATATATATATATATATTTATATATATTCTTTTTTCTTCAAATCTTAATCAATATTTTTTAGAGTCAAAATAATATACTCAAAATTTATATATTTAATTAGTGTCACTAATACAATAAAAAAGAATACATAATTTAGAATAAAGAAGATTATAAAAGAAATCATACATATTTAGAGGATTGTCCTTTATTGGTTGAGATTCTTAAACTCAAATAATTAAAACTCAAATTTTCTACTATTTCTTTCTCAACGTAAATAATCATATCGTCGACAAGAACTTTAAGAGAGGGCTCCTGTAGTTCTAATTGAACAATTGAATCATTAGTATAATGATTCAGAATATATGAATAAGTTGAATATGTCTCGTTTTGATCTTCACGACTAAATTATTTTTTTATCACTTAAAAAAATGATTCTATTTGTTTATTCTTCATCAATATACTTATATAAAAAAAAATCAAGACTACAAAATAATTCATCATAATCTAATAAAAACTTGAGAGAGATAAATACTAAAAGAAAAATCTATGATAATCAATTCACAATTAAAAATCGGTTATGAAAAAAATACATAATACACTATTTTTTCTTCTATATTCATAAAACATGAATATAAAAGACTCATGAGATAAAAAATAATGTTAATAATTAAATTAATATTTCATTATCAAGTGAGAGAAGAGAGAGTTACTTTTTTTTTCTTCAAGAATACGAGAGAACATATGAGAAATGAGAGTAGAAATAATAAGTATTTTTCTATTCAGAAACAAAATAAAACAGCTAAGAGTGGGAGACGAGAACAATACGTGAAAAACTCAAAAGACAATGAGAGACAAAATAAAAAATATCTTAATTATTTTTTTTTTATTTTTAATTATTTGGTTTTGTATTATTTTATTTATTAACATTAAATGTTGTGTTTTATAAAAGAAATAAAAAGATATTTAATTTTATTATCGTCAATTTTCAATATACTACATATAATTTAAAAAATTTAAAACTTTTTCGCTGCATATTGTCGCAATCGAAATCACGACAGGAGGACGAATCAAAAATAAAACTTGAAAAAACAGAGTTTGGAGTCGCCACCATAGTTTATTCTAGAAAATTACGGGGAAAATAGAAAAGATAAGACGAGGACTGCAAAAACTAGATTTTCGGTCCAGGAGTCAGTTACGTGTAGTGAAGATGTTAGTATCCTATAGCTTATGTCATAAGACGGTATCTATAATTAAATGTTTAAAAATCATGTGGTTTTCAAAATAGTTAATTTGCTCGAAAATAATAAAACACTGTTAAAAAAAATAAACAAAACTATATATTTTTATTTTTGGGCCCGATAAGGATATACCTCGTTCCTACATATTTCCATTCAAAATGGAAAATCAAGGACTCTGGCCTTGAGTGATGTGCTACATGTGTCCTCTATCAGAGTTAATTTAATATCTATAGCATTATTGGGAAAAGTGGGGGTTAAAGTGTCATTTGAATTTGACAAGATTGTAATGACAAAATATAATGTTTTTGTGGGGAAGGGATATTGTGAACAAGGTCTCTTTGTACTCAATATTTCAGAAATTATAAATGAATCATGTTCTTCTGCTTATATCGTTGACTCATATGATATATGGCATGCTAGATTAGGACATGTGAATTCCTCGTATGTTATGAAATTGCAACGACTAGGATTAATTAATATGCGTGATAAACAAAGTGGAAAATGTGATGTATATGTAGAATCCAAAATAACTAAGAAAACATGTTATCATATAGAACATCAAACAAAATTGTTAGGGTTAATTCATACTGATCTAGCTTATTTAAAACAAACCATGTCAAGAGGTGATAAAAATTATTTTGTAACCTTTATAGATGATTATTCTAGATACACCAAAGTGTACTTAATCAAACGTAAGGATGGAGCTTTTGATGTGTTTTTAACTTATAAAGCAGAAGTAGAAAATCAATTGAATAAGAAAATTAAGAGGATTAGATTAGATAGAGGTGGTGACTATCTTTTATTTAATGACTTTTGTGAAGAAGGTATTATCCATGAAGTAACCCCACCATATTCACCTTAGTCTATTGGAGTAGTTGAGAGGAAAAATAGAATTCTTAAGGAAATGATGAATGTCATGCTTATTAGTTTTAGTGCACCTGATAACCTTTGAGGAGAAGCCCTTCTTACTACATGTTTTTTACAAAATAGAATACCTCATAAGAAAACGGGTAAAACTCCTTATGAGTTGTGGAGAGGTTATCAACCTAATCTTAAATATCTAAGAGTGTGGGGGTGCCTAGGTAATGTTACCTGATCATAAGAAAAGGACAATAGGCTCTAAAACCTCTGACTATATGTTCTTAGGCTATGTTGAACATAGTGCTACCTATAGGTTTCTTGTTCTTAAAAGTGATGTGATTGAACATAATACTATTGTGGAGACAAAAAATGTTAAGTTTTTTGAACATATATTTCCTTTAAAGGTTAGTGATACAGCTGAATATCCTATAGATAATAATAATGATGCCATTTGTGAGGGTTTAAGAAGAAGTAAAAGACAGAGGAAGGAAAATTCTTTTGAAGATGACTTTTATACCTATCCAGTTGAAAATGATCCAACAATTTTTTTAGAGGCTACTAGTGCTCCTGATGCAAAATAATAGGATAAGGCTATTAGGATTGAAATTGAATCAATTAAGAAAAATAATACTTGGACCTTAGTAAATTTGCCTAAAAGAGCAAAACCCATTGGTTGTAAGTGGATCTTTAAGAAAAAGTATCACCCTGATGGATTCATAGATAAATATAAGGCAAGATTATAAGCAAAAGGTTTTTCACCTAATGATGCTGATAAATTCGTGTACTCTAAATATGAAAATGGTGAATGCGTCATTATATGTTTCTAGAATCTAAATTTGAAATGAAAGACATAAGTGAAGCCAATGTGATTTTAGGTGTTAGAATCATAAGGAAGAGAGATAGTATATTACTACCCAAGAATAATACATTGAGAAACTTCTTAGGAAGTTTGGATATTATGAATTTAAACTAGTGAGTACCCCTTATGATGCTAACTCTAAATTAATGAAAAAATATAGGAGAATATGTTTCTTAACCTCAGTATGCCCAAATAATTGAGAGCTTACTACACTTAATGAGCTTTTCAATACCTGATATTGCTTATGCAATAGGTAGACTGAGTAGGTACACTCAATATCCTAATCAAGAGCATTGGGATGCACATGCAAGGATTATGAGATACTTAAGAGGTTCAATGGATTATGCCATTGAATATAGTGCATTTCCTACTGTACTAGAAGGTTAAAGTGATGCTAACTAGATCTCTGATTCAGATCAGACAAAATCTATTAGTGGTTATGTATTCACACTTGGGGGTGGTGCGATTACATAGAGACCAGCCAGGTAAAGAATTATTGCAAGATCAACATTGGAATCTAAGTTTGTTACTCTCAAAATGGCTGGTAGTGAGGTTGAGTGGTTGAAAAATTGGTAGTGAGGAATGAAACCAACCCCATCTGTTTATATACATTGTGATTGCCAATCGACAATAGCTATAGCTAAAAACAAAAACTATAATGGAAAGAATAAACATATACAATTGAAACATAATTTTGTTAAGCAATTGCTAAAGAGCGGAACATGGAGGGAAATGGGACTTAAGCCACTAGCAAACAAAAAAGTGATGGTAACCCAACCATTGTGATTGAAGAACCCATGAATAAGCTTCATATGGGGTAAAAACAAGTCACTTGTGAGTTATGATAACACTAAATTGATTTTTGAATCAATTATGCCCATTCCTATGGTGTGTGCAAAAGTGCTAGAGGCTGCATTATTGATAGGTTTAACTTTGTAAATTAAAATTCTATGTGGTATAAGAATTTTAGTTTAAACAAAGTTTTAATGATTGTCATATTCCTTACGGGTGGTGTATGATTTGCAACATACACTTGATAAAATCACCCATGTGAGTGTCGAGTAGGGCCACTTGTATGAGATCTTGGCATGATCTCTAAAGCACTCATGAATATCGGCACGCACATGGCCTAGTAAGCGCAACACAACATTAACAACAAGAATCGTGGGGGTGTATTGTGATTGATCAACCACTAACACACATCAAATGTGATTGATTCATATAGCTTGCTATACCAACTACACTGTGTGTTAAGTTTATTTGTCTAGGACTGGTTCATAGAGCTTGCTATACTAGCTCCGATGCATTACATCTTATGAGACCCAAGATTTTCTTCTTTTAACCTTTCTTTTCTTATCTTTTGCAATATGTGGGGGATTGTTATAAAATGAGCGTTAGTATTACAAAAGATTTTAACGAGTTTGAATGTTGCCATTACTGCTACAAATTCGCTTGTGGTGCAATGATATCATGCTTCCGTTTTGATTCCATGATTATTGAAATGATTATGATTCATGGCTACCCAAGTACGTTGCAAATCTGTTTTTTGGACGTTGATGAGTAATATGGGATTTCAGCCCATTCCATTCACTCCTTCACACCTATAAATAAGTGGGTGCTCTCCAAAACACACAACATCTCTCATTCTTTTCTCTTCTTTCTCAAGCTCTCAAGCTCTCTTCTCCCTTCTATTTTTTTTTTCTATTTCATAGGTTGATTACTCTTTCAAGAGTACTTTATTGCTAGTTTTGAGATCCTCGAAAATTATCATGGGGGACTTGCGCAACACATCGCAGATAACTCTTTAAGGACAATGATTATACACGTCTTAGGAAGTGCAATCTTGTTCGTGTTTTGTCTACTTTTACAACACGGCCTGGATAGTCCATCACGACCTTTAGTCTAACCCAATTAAAAATTTGAATTGAATATTTGTATTGAATATTTTTGGATTATCATCTTTGAAAATTTGGATTTGGAGAATGATATTCAATCCAAAAGATATATAAAATGTAGATCAGATTGAAATCTGGATTCAATAAAATGAATTTTTAATAGATTGAAATTTTAATAAAATAAATCTTATAATAGATTGGATTAAAACAAAAGTGGATAAGATAAAAAATTGGAATTTTTGCCGTGTAAATCAATGTTAATTTGTATTTATAGTAATGAAATTTATATCAATAATTTAGATTAAAAAAATTCATAAATAAATTTAATAGCTACTTTCCCAAAAACTTTGGTCGGATTCTTCGAGGAGACTACTTCTTGTATTTTCAAGCAATAAAAGCAGCATGCGAGCCTCTAGTTTGCATATATTCTGTAAAAAAGATACACATTGAATATTTCAGGCCTACAAAATGCCCTACCTTAATAGTGCCTTTCATAGATGCATTAAATAACTTGTAGGCATGTCATCAAAGTCATTTTTCCCCCACTTCTACCATGGCCGAGGATTGCGGACGGGAGGAGTATGTATGTTAAAAGATGCTAATTTTGTATAGAGATATATATAAAAGCTTTTCTATCTTTTGTATCTCACCTCCCAATCCATCAATTATGGCATCTTTCTATAACATTTCTCTTTTGACCTTTATCGACTACACCAATTAAGTTTGTGCTACGTGTATTTTTTCTTTTTTATGACAAACAAATTTTATTAGTACAAGTATGATTAAAATAATGGTAGTTAATTCAAGAAATTAGTTTAAATTTTAATTCATAAATTAACATTGACGCAAAAAATGCATTCGAAATCATCTAATAGGTTTCAATTTCCAGAAAATTCAAGTCTTTCAAAATGTGGTGACATTTTTAAAATTATTGGCACAACTATAAGCTTTGGTTCTAAAATAACCAAAAGCCTATACTAATTTCAAAACTGTCACTAGAAGAATTTTTGAAAATATTTGCACAACTATCGGAATCGAAACCTATTCTTTTGCTTAGGATTAAATTTTTAGAAAAGTTATTTTCTTGACACAACATTGAACTGTTGTAGAACCTTCTCCATTGCAACTGTGAAAATCCACAATCTCCCTTTTCCATTGAAATTGAATAGGCAATTGTTGGCCTCCTTTCCACGTGAACCCCTTCTCCATTGTCATTGTTAGTCGTCGCAAAGCATTTTGTTCTCGTCTCCTCTCCTCGCGAAGCATCATGTTCTCCTCTCCTCGCCATTTCTATTCTTGATCACCACGAACCATCACTTGTTGCTTTGTGGTTTGTTTTTCTCTTTCTCGTATTTGTTTTAGTTTGTTTAATTTTTGTTCTCAATTAGGAGCACACAATGATGCGTTTTGGTCTTTGTAGCAGGTTTGTCCAGGTCGTGCCTTGCTCCATTAATTATTGACACCTTGGTCTGTTGCTCGCGCCTTCTCCTTCCATTGTTCAGCCATTCCTCATTGTGCATTCCATTGTTCGAAGCACACTCCCATATCTACATTTAAATAATTTATTTTATGTCAATATAGGCTTCAGTTCATGAACCAAAGCCTATCTTTGAAGAATGTGATGCGGTTAAGAATTTATGCATAAAACCTCCCTTTCATTGATATGCTTTGGTTGTAGAGATGAAGTAGAACCCCAAAAATAAGAAATGTCAAATAACTTTTCTCTATAAGTGTAATTATAATATTTTTATAATACAAATTGTTTTAGATTCCAATAACTTTTAGTTTATAAAATAATATTTTATTTAGTTAATATAGTGATTAATTATTTTTTGTCATTAAAATTGATTGTTATTTAATAATTTTTATTATGGTGATATTTGATAATTTTAACCTATATTTATCTTTTATTTTAGGTTAAATTACCCTTTTGGTCCCTCTATTTGTCATGAAATTTTATTTTGGTCCTTACGTTTTTTGTTGTCTCAATTTGGTCCTCATTTTCTTAAAACTGACTCAATTTGGTCCTCACCGTTAACTTTGACCAGACGTTGTTAAAGTCAATGCCACATGTCAATTTCTGGTTTTTTTTATTTTTAATATTTTTTTTTATTTTTTTGAAATTTTTTCTTTTTGACACGTGTCACTTGACAGTTGTGCCACGTGTCAAAGTGATTCAATTTGGTTCCTATATTTGTTTTTAGTTTCAATTTAGTCCCAATTTTTGTAAAAATGAAGCAATATTGTTCTTCCTCAAATTGACACTAAATTTACCTTTTTATAAATTTTATGGTGATATTCTTACTAAAATTAACGTTTTTATTAAATATTTCTATAAATATTTTAAATTAACTTTAAATTCTACACAAAACATTAGACTTTGATTTTGTTTTGAACTTGAAATTTAGTTCCTAAATTTATGTGTTACAAGTTATTTGATTTTTAATCTTTACCAAGTTTGTATAATATGATACACTTGATGCCCTTATATATGATGACAAAATTGTTAATTTTTGAAATTAAGTTTGGGGTTTAACTTTGTTTAATAATAAAACTAAAAAACAATTATTTAAAAATATTTCTATAAATATTTAATACAAATGTCAAGAATATCATCATAAGTTGTATAAAAAGATTAAATTGAGTCTCAATCTAAGGAGGGACAATATTGCTCCCTTTTTACAAAAATTGGGACTAAATTGAAACTAAAAACAAATATAGGGACCAAATTGTGTCACTTTGACACGTGGCACAACATTGAAATGACACGTGTCAAAAATAAAAATAAATTCAAAAAATATTAAAAAATATTAAAAAAAAATAAAAAAACCAGAAATTAACACGTGACATTGACTTTAACACCATCTGGTCAAAGTTAACGGTAAGGACCAAATTGAGTCATTTTTAAGAAAATGAGGACCAAATTGAGACAACGGAAAACGTGAGGACCAAAATGAAATTTCATAATAAATAGAGGGACCAAAAGGGTAATTTAACCTTTATTTTATAAAATGATAGAAAATACTCGTCGATGTTAAAGTGGTCTGTTCTCTAAAAAACATTTAACAAATTATATGTTGATGTTAAAGTAGTCCAAATTCAATCAATCTTATGTTCAATTTTCAGGTTTTCTTCCTGTGAAAAACTAGTTTCACTATCATATAAAAGTTCATACAAAGTAAGTTTATAGTTACAAACTAATAAATCTCTGGTTGCGTATAGATTTAGTCAAACTTGATTTCCTCACTAATTAATATAATATAGTGATCAACCAAGGATCAATCCTAAGATAGGCAAGGTATTTTGAATGATTATTAAATATGATTTGTGAATTGGAGGAAATCTAATAAAATCTATTAAAAACAAATGCTAAAATAACCTGAAAATGGTATGGATGTGTATGAATGCAAAGTGTTTGATGAAATGCCTAAGCCTAGTGCATGTGCAATATACAATGTGATTATCCTACACACAATCTAAACATGTGAGATGAAGCTATTGAAATTGAATTAACAACATTATATGTAGGAAATCAAAATCTGAAAATTTCTAATGAATTCATATATGAAATGTGTAAGACATGATCGTAAATCACTATAGAATGGATGAAATGATGATGTGATGATACATAATGCTTATAAATGGTCTCAATAGATCATAACAACTGGAATCACACACAATGGTTAAGTAAAATGAAAAATCCTAAATCATGAATCCTAGTTTAACAGAAATAACAAATGAACATGTAAACATGAAATTGGATGCAATGAATCACGAATTGGATGCGAAAATGGTTCAAAAACATTATGTAAAACAAGCATAAGAAATGCGAGAATGTGGAATTTGAAATTACAAAATTGATGGAACAGTGTCTGAAAGTCTGCATAATTGAATTTCATGACTCAAGTTGAATTGTTGGGTTCAATTGATCTTAATAAAAAGACATTTGATAACTAAGTTGAATGATTACGCATTCTTTGAAATTTCGACATGTTTTCAGACCGAATTCAGTGTTTTAGTAGATCATTACCATTCAATCAATTGAACTTGCTTCATGAACTCAAATCAGTAGAGAAAAGATGAAAACATAGAAATTAAACAATGGAAATGGAAGGAATAGACAAATTTATTGAACAAAAACAATCTTACAACAATTATGCACAACGAAAATGGAAGGAATCACAAATAAAATGGAGAATTCTTGGTGCCAAAGCCACTGTGTGATTAAAACTCCAAGGATGCTCCAAAATAGCAAAAAATAATGAAAATGGAGGTGCAAAATGTAGTGGTGTAAATGTGATGGTGCAAGAATGAATGAATGGTGTGTCCTTCCAAGTTCTGCAACCTCCCATAGCAGGTCGAATGATTAATACCAAACTATCAAGACTGAAAAGTTGGTAGAGAAATCGAGACCAAGATGTTAAGGTTAAATTGTCGAGAGGTTGAGGTCGAATTGTTGAGGCCGATTAATCGAGTTGTCTGATAAAGGCCGACATGTTGATGCCGATAGGTAAGGCCGACTGCTTAAGTTGATTGATGGTGGCCGACTGGTTGATGCCGATAGGTGAGGTTAACTGGCTAAGCCAACCAATAGTAGTTGATTGATAGAGGGCAACAGGTTTCCTACCGCCAGGCGCCAGGTTTCTAAGTCGTTGGGCGACTATGTTTTTCTAGTCTGTGCAATTTTTATAAAACTAAGTTTCTCGGTTCGTTAATCGTTCAATTTAGCTGAAATTTTGACAACGGGTTCATAACATGTTGCTTTTTAGTATGTAAGGTGGGATCTTGGTTTGGATATCTATAGTTGGAGATATATGATACACATGATTGCTGGTTTGGAATCCTTTAAAGTGCATGATCATGTAGGGATGATAAATTGTGGGCTTGATATAATGCATGTGAAATTATTGTAAAATGAACAAATTGTTATTGTGGGATTCGTATGTACGAAATTATTGTTGTGTGACAAGGTTAAAGTTGGGCTGATATACAGGATTCAAGGGAATGTTACAACTACTGTTTGAGTTATTTTATAAAGTTCATAAGTTGGATGCATATTGGGTTCTGATTTTGAGTTCCTTATAACATGAATGGTTCGTATTAAACCAAGTATTTGAATGGTATAAATGCATGAATCCTTGTGTAAAAATATGTGTTTCATTCTTATGACCTGTGGAATGTGCATTGAGTTTTGGTAGATGTATCAATATATTTTTGGTGGTCTAGATTGCATGTGGGGTGAGTAGGTTCATTAGAACCTATTTTGGAGTGCCAAAAACTAGTAGCATTGATGCTACTATGTGGCGCCTAGTGGCACAAGGTGCAGATAAGCTCTGGGAGAACACAACGTCAAGTAACACAGGTGATCGGCCAGGTGGCATCTGTTATGATTTTTCTTGGCAGCACTTAGGCAGTGCCAGGCGATAGTGCAAAGATCAATTTGTTCTTTTAAGTTGTGATTTGTGTGTTTGGGATGCAGGACTTGGACCAAGAGATGCTTGAAAATTTCATGAGCGGGTAGGTTCATGATTGATAATGAACACATGATAATATGAGCAAGGAGGTTCATATTATGAAGTTCTCGTGTAAGGATACGAATAGGGAGGTTCGTATGTTCTGTGCTCACACTTGAGGGCTACTTCAAGCAGGGAGGTTCGTAGCTGTTAGATCATGTGTGTTGGACTACGGGCGGGAAGGTTCGTAGAGTTTGACTACGAGAAGGGAGTTTCGTAGAGGCAGGACCACAAGCGGGCAGGTTCGTGGAAGCATGTATATCTTAGGTCCATGGTCAAGTATTTGTATGGTGTGTTTGGAATAGTCTTTTCATGTACATAATGAGGTTTAAAGTTTTACACGACTTGCGGCTTATTTCTTTGGATGTGCGTGGTCTAAAAGGCTTTGAGTGATACTTTAAGGATGGACTTTACTAGACCATTCCTTGAGTTGTGGCTCATAATGACATCCCTTAAGTTATGGCTCGGGATGGAGCATAAACACATGACATTACTTCAATTATGGCTCAGAATTGCATCCCTTGAGTTGTAACTCGGAATGACATCCCTTGAGTTGTGGCTCGAGATGGAGGATGAACACTGGACATTCCTTGAGTTGTGACTTGGAATGATGTGTGTTACCAGTGTGAGTGTGTGGGTTGTGGCTTGTACGGAGGGTCTCCATTCAATTGAGCAATCACAGGTTGTGGCCAGTGATGTGTTGATCTTGTGTCGAGAGTACGAATTGTGGTTCGTATTGGGAATTCCACCTGGCGTTGCGGAGTGTGGTCCGTAGCATGATTTTTCCCTCACATTTTCTATAAGTTATGGCTTGTAGGTGGTGGTAGCAAAGAATATCTTAAGGTTATCATTCCAAAGATGTAGAACATGGATGACATGGTGGTGGCCATGTGGGACGGAATCAGAGGATAGAGTTCCTCTGATGAGTGTGTATATATTTTTGATTTGTGATTATATATATATATATATATATATATATATATATATATATATATATATATATATATATATATATCTATATATATATATATATATATATGCTTATATGTTAGTTCACCCTACCTGCTTGTCTTTAGCGATGATCGTGTAATTTGTTAAACAGTATTTTGATTGGTTTATAAACTTGTAATGATTAATGGAAATTATGGATTTTAATTATATGATTTTAATAAATGTTTAATTTTCCCGCGTTTTGCGGATAGATAGTTGAAGTTAATGCAATCTTATTATTTATTCTGTATAATTTAATTAAAATTAGTAATATCCGACCGGGATGTTACATTTGGCCACAACTTGTTAGCCTTCATCAATCAACCTCTACCAATCGACTCAGTCAGTCGGTCTCACCTATTGACATCAGTGGTGGCTCTCCCTAGCCAACTAAGAGCTTTCTTCAAAGCACCCACATAAAGCCAACAAGGCTCTAAGACTTCAGGAATCAATCACGAATTGTTGCAATACTGAATAATCACACTTATTTCTTGCCAGAAAAATTATCTCTCACAATTCTCACTGAAAAATCCAAGCTTTATAGTCTGCCAGCTGACATATTGAACATATTGATTTTTTTTTTCAATCTGTTGATTTCACCATACTTAAGTGAAATAAGCTGATGAATAATATTTCAACCGATCAAATATGTTATTTGCATAACTATAACAACAATTCAATTAACCTTTTAAAAACTATTTCAACATACTAAAAGACTACAACTAGAGAGAAACATATATTTTATGTCAAGCTTCAAGTTCTTAACGTGCAGCCAATTTAAGCACACTTCAAGCTTGATCAACACAACCAATCTTTCACGTCTTTATGATTTTATCGAGTCTTCATCATTTCTTTATCAATTCTTCATATGCTCATCAAATCTCTATACAATATCTTTATCAAATCTTTATCCATCAAAGTCATTTAAGGTAACAATCACCCCCTATTTGATAAAGCCAACATCCGTTGATTTGATGAAGCCAACATCTATTATTTATTTGCTATACTCGTTTCCATGAAGCTTGAGGATCTGACAAATAGTGACAAAAACTCATAGAGTAGATAATATTTATATATCATGATTACTCCCGGTATCATATAGCATGATTTTTGTGTTTGAATTACATTCGGTTTTAACTTTTTTTCACCCCTTTAAATGCTTTCTCTCCTTTTGATTCTTCAAACAGAAATAGAGCATATAAGAAATAGGACAATGCCAAAATTTGATTCATGTTAAACGAGATACTACTGACATAAGCAACGATAAAGAGAAAATTAAAAACTGATAAGATTAATCGGTTGAAGCAGAAAAATAACCCACTAAAAAATTACAGAACTCTTGAAAAAGTAGAAATACAACAACAAATTGCAATTCATGATCCTAAAGTCAGGCCAATCAATCATCATAGTCTCTATTGTAGAACGTGGTCAACAAATATGAACATTATGGATCATGAACGTGGCCAGCATATTCAAGTTCCTCTTTAAGTTCAACTCGTCTAACCTTGGATCATTCATGTAATTTTATTTTTATCGTCAATTTTTTATGCCTTCTGTTATCAAATGAATTTCTAATCAACGAAAGATATGTGGGAAGATGCATGATGTCGAGTATTTAAAAAAGAAATGAATTCATGCAATACCGAGAATAGAGATAATTTTGAACTTTGTTGTACAAAATCATTAAGGTAAATTGTTTTACAATTTCATTAACATATCACATGTAATATTATTTAAAATTTAAACAATTTATGATACCACTGTAATATTTCTAATTATATTTGGCATTCATATTTTATGTCTCTGATCATGGAAGTGCACCAACTTATCCATATATGAAGAACATGTTTGATAATCATAGACGTACATTTGTCTTTTATTTTAGAAAATGATAGACAAATCTGATTGCATAGTTTATCCTCGTTTTAATTCTTAGGGTTTTCTTTTTGGTGGAGATATTGATGAACATAGAAGGAGTGATGAGTCATTATTTTTTTCCATTCCACTAGCCTTTGTGTACTCTTTAGTCAGTTGATGAGTGCTTAATTGTTCATCTTTAGAGTGTTTTTCATTTGTTGGGCTTTATTGGGCCACTATTCCGAATTTGGACTAATTTCATATTATTTGGCCTAATTTTTGTTTTTAATTATTTTTAGGTATTTGGGTGAAGCAATTTTGGAGCTTGGACATCAATATTCAGTTGAAGAGAGTCGCCACATCATTTCCACATCATTTCCATGTCATTTCCACATCAGCAGAGTGAATGGGCCAACATTTGAGGCCTAGAGTGGCATTTTTGTAATTATGCAGCTCATAATGGCAGTTTTGTGAATAATGAGTGGCAGAGTGATGAGACCACGAAATTAGGTCTGAATGCATGCAAGGAGTCCCCCACTTCATCTTCTACCTTGCTCCAAACTCCATTGACTCATTTTTAACGTTTTTATGCACATTTGACAGCACCCATTGAGGGTTTTGCGTTTTGAATTCGTTTTGTACATTGGGCAGCTCGTTTTGTGATTTTATAGACTTGGAACAACACCTATTAATGGGGTTTTCACATTTATATATGATAACACTGTTTTGCATTCCATTGAAGCTTTGAAATCTCTCTTTTTTGCTCTTAATTTGCGTTTTTCAGATTTCATAAGTTAGGGTTTTTAATATTTATGTTCTGTTTCAGATTTAAAGTGCTTGATTATTCCATTTTGATGTCTAGCTAAGTTTTTCGTATTGGTTCCTTGAAGAAACTGAATTGAAACCATGAGGTTGATGTTTTGCAGTGCACTCTAATTCCTATTTTCTCTTCATCCTATTCAATTTCGTAGCTTTGAATGAAATGGAATTTGTGATGCTTAATCATGGGTCCATGTTTTCCACAATTTCAGAACCCTTGTCATGCTTAATGAGTTCGGGTTCTGCCACAGTTGCTTAATCTGTGTGTGAAATTGAAAGAAGGATGTGTGCTATGCTTAATGGCATAATGAAGCTGTGTTAATTTTTGCATAGTTGATTAATTCGGATTTCATGAGAGTAAATTGGATAAGAGAATTGATTTAGTAACCTGTGATTGGTGGATTTTCGATGGAATCAAGGAACCAATACATTTTGAATCTTATGTTTAATTAAGTTTCGTTGTTTCTATTAGAATTTAGCAATTTTGTGTGAATCTGCCAACCCCCCTCCCATTGTTATTGTGTTGTGTTCATGTGGAAATTGAGGCTTTGAATGAAAACATTGGTCGTTCGGAGACGACTTGGTTCAACTTTCAGATACTGCATTTAATATGTTTTAATTTGGTGGGGTACGCCTCTATCAAGGAGTCTACAAACTGATTTTATCCCAAGATACGAATAGTGTGCAT